>Ga0070741_10001543_pt1 | contig 69402 bp, 70 predicted proteins | sample Coa_R1_4_FD_66440 | JGI IMG/M metagenome (GOLD analysis project Ga0070741, IMG submission 66440) | Surface soil microbial communities from Centralia Pennsylvania, which are recovering from an underground coalmine fire - Coalmine... | ecosystem: Environmental > Terrestrial > Soil > Unclassified ... | reverse complement strand
GCTTGGCGGCTAGCAACAGCCGGAGCTATGAGTAGAACTCAACGATGCTCTCAACCACCCACGTCTGTTCTGCCTCGGTGAGTTCCGGGAAAATGGGCAACGCTAACAATTCGCTCGCCGCGCGCTCCGCTTCCGGCAAATCGCCAGCGCGATAGCCCAGATACTCGAAACAGGATTGCAAGTGCAGAGGTACCGGATAATAAACTTCCGTGCCGATCCTCCGCTGGGTGAGGAACTGCCGCAATTCGTCGCGCCGGTCCGCGCGAATGACATATTGATGAAAGACGTGGTGGGCAGATGAAGCTCGATATGGAATCTCGACAGGAACTGCATGGCTAACGCGATTGCTGGGGGCTGTCGCGGCCAATCCTGAGCGCACGAATAGCCGATCGTAGCTGGCCGCGCGCTCGCGGCGTGAGTCGTTCCATGCTTCGACATGGGGCAGTTTCACTCGAAGTACGGCCGCCTGAATCTCGTCGAGTCGGCTATTCCAGCCAAATTCCTCATGATAGTAACGGCGTGGGCTGCCATGATTGCGCAAACGACGCATGTGTTCGGCGCGTTCGGGGTCAGAGGTCGTGACCGCGCCTGCGTCCCCGTAAGCGCTAAGATTCTTGGTGGGATAAAAGCTGAACGCAGCAGCTCCGCCCCACGCTCCCGCGCGGCGGCCCTGCCATGCTGCGCCAATTGCCTGGGCGGCATCTTCGACCATAGCGACGCCGAATTCCCTACACAGTTTCTCGAGGCGGCCCATGTCCGCACATTGCCCGAACAGGTGGACCGGCACAATCGCCTTGAGATTTCGAACGGACCCAGAACGCAACTTTTGTTCAAGCTGCGAGCAATCCATGTTGAAAGTAGCCGGATCAATGTCGACGAACACCGGCCGGGCTCCAGTTCTTACGATGGCGCTGGCCGAGGCGAAGAAGCTGAAGGGCGTGGTAATAACGTAATCGCCCGGACCGACTCCGCAGGCCAGGAGCGCGAGCCACAGGGCGTCTGTGCCCGATCCGCAGCCGACCGCATTGGTGCTGCCGGTGAACCGGGGCAATTCCTTTTCAAGTGCAGACACTTCCGGTCCAAGAATGAAGTGCTGCGAAGAACAGACGCGCTCTATTGCCGGCAGAACTTCTTCGCGGATGGAAGCATATTGGCGTTGCAGGTCGAGCAGAGGAACGGCCTCGAACCGTGTCGGCGAGGGCTGTGTCGAGGTGGAGATGGAGCGATTCTTCACCGGAAAGCTGATTGTATCAGGGCAGACAGCGAGGACTCACAAGACACTCCGAGCGATTCCAGCCAGAGCGCTTCACCTCGAAAGCCTTATTAATTTCGGAGCGGCCGGAAGCGGTGCCTGGGTTTCTAGGGCCGTCTGCCAAAGCCTTATTTCCCGCAACAAGGATTCAATGTCGAGTGGACAGAAATCACGAGGACCTCCATTCAAGTTTCGGCTGCCACGATCGAGCAAAGATCGTGCTCCCATAGTGTTGCCGGTAGAATGGTGATGAAGCGCCACCGCAATTTGAATGAGGCCTTGCAGGAGTTTCTTCTGTTCGGCGGAGGCGGCGCGCCACACGTCCTCCCATACCTCGTGAGCCTCAAAGTATTCGCCTTCATTGAACAAGCGCACGCCATGCTCGAATGCCTTTATGTCCACTGTTTCATTTTGGCACAGCTAAGCCGAACACCCTACTCCCAAAATACAGATTTCCATAGTCAAACGTGAGCAGCTCTCCACATTACAGAATTCGACAGCGGTAACAATTGCAAGTAGTTGAAAGAAAGTGTATTTAGTGCCTTGTTCTTTGGAACATCACTTGCTTTGTGTAAGGACACCGTTGTTCTAGCAGGTACTGTTTCGGGCAACTGTTGTACGACCCTGTTTTACCCTGATTGCATTTTGTCGCGTGATTAACATCCTGTTTCCCAGGACCTCTTCGACTGCTTAGGAGATTTAAATGGAATACGATTTTCGCTTAAGGATTACAGCGCTATTGGGCGTGCTAGCTGTGATCTTTTGCGCCACATTCGCCTTGGGTCAAGGTATCGTCACCGGCTCGATTTCTGGCACGGTAACCGACCCGCAGGGCGCAGTTGTGAACGGCGCGAAGGTTACGGCCACACACGTTTCCACGAATCGTCAATTCACAACAGTTTCAACGGGAGCGGGGGATTTCTCCTTGCGTGCGCTGCCTATCGGCATGTACGACCTCAAGGTTGAAGCTCCCAACTACCGCTCGTATGAATCCAAGGGCGTCGGCGTAAACACTGGCGCGGATACCTCGTTGGGTTCGGTTAAGTTGGAAGTGGGCGCTACCACGGAGACGGTGACCGTAGAAGGAACGGCTCCGCTCATCGAGGCCACAACCCAGCAGATTACGAACACCTTCGACGCGCAGAAGACCGCCAGTCTTCCAGTCGGAAATACTTTCGACTCTCTCGCCCTGTTTGCTCCGGGCGTTGCCAGTGCGGGCGATGCTGGGTTCAGCAACAATAACGGTGCTGAATTGGCCGTCAACGGACAGCGTGCGCGTTCGAACAACTTCCAAATCGACGGTCAGAACAACAACGACAACTCCATTGGTGGACCGCAGATCTTCTTTGGAAACCAGGACGCGATTGCAGAACTCCAAGTGGTCACAAACTACAGCGCCGAATATGGCCGCAACATGGGCGCGGTGGTGAATTACATCACGAAGTCGGGTACCAATCAGTTTCACGGTACCGCGTTCGAGTTCTATCAGGGCAGCAAGTTCGATTCGCTGACCAATGAGGAGAAGTCACCTTTATTCTCCGGTCCGAACGGACTGCCATTCTGCGCACCCGGACAAAGTCCTTCCAGTGGCGCTTGCGAGACTCCCGTCGTGCCGAATTTCGTCGACAACCGGTTCGGTGGCACCTTGGGCGGCCCAATTAAGAAGGACAAGATCTGGTTCTTTGGTTCGGCCAACTTCGAGCGGCAGCGCACCGGCGGACTTCCGAGTTCCAGCGCTCCGGGCTTAGTTCCCACGCCGACCGGCATCTCTCAATTGTTGGCGGCATTTCCCAACAGTCCCGCAGGGCCGTTATATAAGGCCGTTGGTCCCAGCGCGATTTCTGCCGGCAGTCCTACTTATTCCAACATCCAAAATGTTTTGGTTACCGACCAGATCGATCCCACTACTGGGTCTGCATTTGACTGCATAGCCGCGCCGACATCCCCGGGTTGCACTCCCATACAGTTCGGAGCGGTCAGCCGGTTTGTTGCTTCGCCGTTCAACGACTACGAGGCGACTGGCAGAGTGGATTTCAAGCTCACGAACAGAGATAACCTCTTTGTACGTTACGTCTTTCAGCAACAGATCAACAACGGTATCAACTTCGGCTTAGGCATCGATGTGGGTGATTGGCAGCAGATTCCGGGCCGCAATCAATCGGTTGGATTGGATTGGACTCGGAACTGGAGCAACAGTTTCGTAAACCAGGCTCGCTTCAGCTACTCTCGCGAAAAATCAATCTTCAACGAGGGTGGTTTCACGTCATGCAATTTCGGTAACCCGCTTGCTTGCCCGCCGGAAATTCTAATGTTGGGCGCTCTGCCGCAGGATGAGACCAGCTTTGGAGTCGCCGCAGGGTTTCCGCAAGGCCGCATCGTGAACGTCTACCAGGTGCAGGACAACGCATCGAAGCTGATGGGCAAGCACACGATCAAATTCGGTGGTGAGTTTGACGTACAGCGCTCGCCTAATGTCTTCTTGCCTAACAATAACAGCGTCTTTTTCTTCGGCACCTTCAGCGACCTGGTTGCCAATAATCCGCTCCAGACGCGACTCACCCAGGGAGACCCACACCTGCCCTTCCACGAGAAGGACATGGCTTTTTACTTCCAGGATGACTGGAGAGTGAAAGATAACCTCACCCTCAATCTCGGGTTACGTTGGGAGTGGTTCCAGCAGGCAATCAACTTGCTGCATGATCGGTCCGTAGCGCAGCAGACAGGTTCCAGTCCGTTCTGGGACACAACGCTGCCGCTTAGCCAAACCACCGTGCCGCACGTACCAGAGGATCTCAATAACTTTTCTCCCGTCGTGGGCTTTGCCTGGACGCCGCGCATCCTGAAAGGCATCTTCGGCGAGGACAAGACGGTCATCCGGGGCGGGTTCCGCATCAGCTATGACCCTGCCTTTTACAACATCTTCTTAAACGTCGCTACCAGCGCACCCTCGGTTAACGCGGGCCAGTTCGTTGGGCCTCTGCCCACGAGTGGCAGCTTCCTGGGACAGGATTTGTCCACCTTCCTGACTCCTTTTGTTCCAACCGGAGTCGATGCTGGAACTCGCAACCAAACAACCGTGTCTCGAAACTTTCACAACCCCTATTCAGAGCAATGGAACATCGGGATACAGCGATCAATTGGACAGAAGTTGGTGGCTGAAGTGCGCTATGTCGGAAATCATGGTGTAGGCAACTTCCAATCAATCAACGGCAACCCTGCCCTGACGCCGCTCATTGATGCGGGCTTCTCGAACGTAATTCCGAAGGGGCTTACGCCCTGCACCACGACCGGCGCTCCGGGCTCCAATGCCGGATACGTCGATTGCAACAAGCGTCGGGTTGTTGAGCGCGGCAACTTCGCGTGGTCGAAGTACAACAGTCTGCAAACAGAATTGCGGATGGCGAACTTCCACGGTGTAACAGCCACCGCTTCCTACACCTGGAGCCACACCATGGACAACGCGAGTGAAATTTACTCGACCGTTGCGGGTGGCAACACGTTGTCCTTCGCGCAGAACCCGTTCAATACAGACAGGGGCGAGCGTGGCAACTCGGGTATCGACTTCCCGAACGTGTTTGGTCTCGCTTTCATCTATGACTTGCCCATGTACAAGGGGCAACAGGGATGGAAGGGGCACGTGCTAGGCGGATGGCAGTTGAATTCAACCTATCGCTACAGCACTGGCCAGCCATACACGACCGTGCAAACTCGATTCGCGGATCCATTCTCCAGCAGTCTCTGTGATCCCACGTCTGTCCTGAGTGGCACCTACGATGCTTGCCGTCCTATCCTGAGTAATACAAGCTTGCCGCTGGACTCCGTTGGCATCTATTGCGATGGAACAGTGAATACTTGCTTGAACGGCTCGGGTGCTGCTCTTCCAATTGGCACTTTGGTTCAGTATGGAGACCCCTGCTTCGAGACCGGAACCTGTGCGGTCACTCCGATCTCGGCTGCTCACTGGATCGTCAACAACAACACTGCTGCGACGCTACTCGGCACTCCCTTTAGAGGGGTGGGTCGCGACACACTTCGTGGTCAACCGATCAGCACCGTCAACTTCGGTCTGTTCAAGAATACGAAGCTCACGGAAAAGGTCACCTTGCAGCTCCAGGCTAACGTGTTCAACCTCTTGAACACGCAATATCGCGGCACTCCGGACCCGGTTCTCGACGACGTACTCGCGGGAACTCCACCTCCCTTCCAGAGCACTGCCTATAACTTCAGCGGCGGTGGCAACAACCTGGAAGGCGGCGGTAACTCGAACGTCACCAACGATGGAATCGGGCGTCGCCGACTGACCTTGGGCGCGAAGATCATCTTCTAACCAACAGCTGTGCTCTTCTCAGGCCGGCCGAAAGGCCGGCCTTTTTTATTGCTTAATGCAAGCTGGCGAAAAAGATGAAGCCGGAGTTTTGTATGGCGGTGGCGGACTATTTGCCTAGAAACGGATAGTGGCTCGACGCGCCCATGAAGAAGAGCAGCGGCACTGACAGCCACGCGTTCGTACGGGATGCGAGGAACGCCTGCCGTGCCATGTATTTTGCCTTGTCGGGCATGGGTGTGCCGTTCTCCGCGTTAGCTTTAGTCCACTGTATGATTCGCTTCTGAATACGCCAGATCACACCCCAGACGTTCAGCATCATCACCCACCCAAGTCCGCCGCCAATGCCAATCGAGAGTAGCCGGTTGCTCTCCCATCCGCGGCTGTTCCAGGCAAGAAAAAGCCAGGTTGCGACGATCACAATGATTGCGTAGATCACGGCCAATACAATTCCGTTATCGAGGATGCCCTTCCCTGGAATCAAGCACACATACAGTAAAGCCCAAACTACGGTCCAGATCAGGAAGAAGCTGCCCATAACGCCGCCGCTGGAAGCGCCAGCATTGTGGGCGTCTGTGCCAACAATGTTGCCCCAATAGGCCCCGCCCGCCAGAACCGTCACCAGCGCCGACCAGCGAAACCACGACAACGCGCGCGGCATCAGAGTGGTCACCACCTTGCCGCGAGTGGGGGCGTCTAATTCCTTCAGAAAGGGGACGTTCACCAGGTTGAAAAAATAGAGCAGCCCAATCCACATGATGCCGGCGAGAAAGTGCAGCCAGCGGATGAGGATCCATAGGGTGGCGTCGCCGGCAGGCAATGTGAAGACAGCGTAACAGTGCAAACTGTGCATGAGAGTCCCTCGTGTCAGTAGGTCAGATTACGGAGCGGATTGTACAACACAGGCCCAAAGCGCCCAGCTGTAGTTGAAAACTCGCGGACTAGGCCGTATCGTACAAAGGTTGGCTATGGGGGCTCGATTGCCCCGATAGCATGGGCTCAAAGCTATTCCCCTGGTTTCCGATCCAGCAATATGGATTGGAGCAACAGTGGGGGCGGTTCACTCAAAGCAAGGAGATCGGCAGATGGAAACCAAGCCGGCGCAAAATATTCAGGATTCCTTTCTCAACGCAGCTCGCAAAGAAAAATCCAATATCACCATTTATCTGATTAGCGGCGTGAAGCTGACGGGCCGTATCCGCTCTTTTGATAAATACTCGGTTGTGCTCGAGACCAACAACCAGGAGCAGTTGATTTTTAAGCACGCAATTTCCACGGTGGTCATGGGAAGAGGCATACACGCCAGCCACTCGGAGCCGCGACCTGCCGCTTCGGCGCAAGGCGTTGTGACCGAAACGACACCCGCGTCAGGCACGGAAGGATAGGCATTCTTCGGTTTGCAGAGCAAAGGGTTCAGATCCTCCAGGGGCGAAGACGACCTCCGCAACACAGCCCGGAATGTGCCTGTCCGCCGAGGCCCAATCGAACGTGCGTTTCTGGTTGGATTGGAGTATCGGGCCCGTCGCAAACCGGGCGCCGTTAAGGGTGCCCTCACGCCGGGAGCTCAGGTGGCGAGGGACACCGCCCTTGCCAAGTCGAGTGCGGCGCAGCCTTCCCATGCGCCCGAGTTCACCGCGCGCGAGTCTCTGGACGAATTACGCACCCTGACGGGCAGTGCGGGTGCCGAGATTGCCGGTGAATTTCTGCAGCGCCGCGACCGTCCCGACCCAGCGACGTTGATCGGGCGCGGCAAGCTTGAGGAAATCGCCGGCGCAGCCGCATCTGTTTCCGCCGACCTCATCATCTTCGACCACGATCTTTCCCCCTCTCAGCAGCGCAACATCGAGAATGAGGTGCACACGCGCGTGGTCGACCGCACCCAACTGATCCTGGACATTTTCGCCCGCCACGCAAAAACGCGGGAAGGTCAACTGCAGGTTGAACTCGCCCAATTGGAATACATGCTCCCGCGATTGGGCGGCCGTGGCATCGAAATGTCGCAACTCGGCGGCGGCATCGGTACCCGGGGACCTGGCGAAACACAGCTGGAAACCGACCGTCGCAAAATCTACCGGCGTATTCGCCACGTAAAAGAGCAGATCGAGAACGTGCGCCGTATCCGCGCACAGCAGCGCCAGCGGCGGGAGTCCGTACCTATGGCCACCATCGCCCTGGTCGGCTACACGAATGCGGGAAAATCGACTCTCTTCAATGCGTTGACCCAGGCAAACGTTCTGGCATCATCGAAAATGTTCGCCACCCTCGATCCCACTATCCGCGCGGTGGAACTGCCTTCCCGACGCAAGGTGCTGCTCTCTGACACCGTGGGATTTATCCGCAACCTTCCGCACACGCTGGTCAGCGCATTTCGCGCGACTCTGGAAGAAGTGCAACGTGCGGCTCTTGTCCTGGAGGTTTCGGATGCAAGCAGCCCGCTCGCGGCCGAACAGCATGCGCAAGTTGAGCTGGTTCTTAAAGAACTCGAAGCTGACAAGAAGCCCCGCTTGCAGGTGGTGAACAAGATCGACCTGCTGCCTGCGGCGAGGCGCGACGATTTGCGCGACGACGTGACGACAGTGCACGTTTCCGCCGCAAAAGGGATTGGTATTACAACTCTTCTGGATGCGATCGACCGCGAATTGGAAGAGGATCGGGGCAGCCGCGTGCATCTGCGTGTACCGCAAAAAGAGGGTAAGCTGCTGGCCATGCTTCAGGCACAATCGCGAATTTACTCGCGTCAATTCAGGGACGGGGTTGTGGAACTGGAAGCCGAGGCGCCGCAGTCGCTTTTGCGGAAAATGAAGCAGTTTGTCGTCAGGAATCAATGAGCCGCTAAGAAGTCCTCGGTCGCTTCTTCATCGCCCGCACCTTGTTGGCAATTGAGAAGTAAGCCTGCCGCGCAGCTCCGGGCTGTTCAAGGTGAGTCAGAAACAGATGACGCACCGCCGTGCGCGTGAGCCGACCTTCCAGATAAGCATCGTAAATGTCGGTACCCAGAAGGTCACCCAGGGTCTGGGTCACATAATCAAATTGCTTTCCCGTGGAGAGCACGCCGGATTCGATCGGAGTGGGGACTGCTGAATAATGTCCTGTTTTGAGTTCGTACTCGCGATGAAGAACCAGAAAGTCAACCGTCGTCATCAGTTGGACGACATTAAAGCCGGTATGCGCGAGCACATCCTCAGAGGTCTCGTCGTACAGTTTGTAGAGATCACTTTCCCGCAGGGGCGCCCGCGCGGGATATAGAGCGCGCGATCCGACATAAGCAAGCGCATTCTCCAGCACGCGGCTATAGAACGCGTCGGCCGGTGCGAGAGGCGTTAGGACGTGGCCGTTGAGACGTTTAGGAAGCGCGCGGCACGCGTGATGCAGGAACCTGGCCACTTCCTCAGCCGCATACATCATCTTTAGTTCGCGAATGTAGAAGGCATTGATCTGTGGCAAATAGGCGCTGCCCTGGTCCTCTACCTTGCGCAGCATCGCCTTCTTCTCTTCATCGCTGAAGCCCTTACGCGCGAGCAGCCGGCGCAGCAGCGCATCTGACGACCGGCAATACACTTCCGGCATTAGATCGACGAGGAAACGCGGCTGCGTGGTGTTGTGGGAGGAGTACCGATTGATGTCAAGAAACCGCAAAAGTCCGTCGATCAGGTTGTAGATGGTTGGGCCAAGGTCCGGATTACCAGCACCTTCGCGGCTCCATCGATCAAGACAGAGCCGGTAATTCTCGTACTTCTCGAGAGGCGTGGCGTTGAAAACGCAGATTACATCGTCGCTGACTTGCACCGCTTCCACATGCTCGCTCTGCTCGCCGGCAGCACGCCAATAGAGCGCGTCAACGTTTTGCAGAATAGTCAGCATTTCTGCAGTGGGCAGTTGTGCCCTGAGAAGTTTTGGCAGGTGCTCGGGAGCGAGATGCGATTCACCAAAGAGCACCACGATAATAGCATCGGGATGACGCTCGCGGATTTCCACAATCATGTCCGATGCATGGCGATCGCGGGCAGCGATCTTGCGCAGGTCTTCTCGGGGAATACAATCGAGGCCGTACACTTTCGCCGAGCAGTCACGGGCAGTTTGCAGCAGTTCATAGAAGGGCTGCCAGTCGTATCCCCAATCCAGGTCGAAGCGGATGCGCGCCCGTAGCTCATGCTCGTCAATCTCTTGCTGCATCCACTCGTCGAGAATGTGCTGGTCGCGTGAAAAAACCGTTTCAACCCCGAGAATCACCGGCCGGGTACCGTTTGTGCACAGGTTGCGAAGCAGGGCAGCGGCGAACAATTGTGAAGCCGGCAGAGCGTGGTAATCGCCAACGAGGAGAATATCGGCTCGGCCAAGGGCTGCGTCGACCTGTTCACGGCTCAAAACCGACTTGTAGTTTCGGAAAGCCTGACTGAAAGCTTGCAGGTACTTGCGGCGGCTATTCGGGTCATTGGCGCGGATTTCCCGCTCCACGCCCACCAGCGCCTCGAGCTGTGCGGCGCTGCGACGGGACCGTAAGCTCGCCGGGCTGGCCATCGTGATTTAGATGCTCCCTTCCTGTATTCGGCTGGGCCACTTGACTGGCCGGGCAGACGCCCCTATCCTCAACATTTCGAGGTGCTTAGCTGCGGATGTCCACAGCTGCCCGCCTTGTCGACCGGAAACTGTGCCAAACCCGCCGACAAACCTCATCATCGCGACCACCGGCGCCAGCGGGGCGCTATTCCTGCGAGAGTTGTTGCTGGCGGTTGATCGCGATCGGCGAATCACAGCCGTAAATTTTGTCGCCTCCGACAGCTCCCTCCGCGTGATGGCCGAGGAACTCGGGCTCCAAGGCCGATCCAGGCTTGTCGACCAACTCCTCGGTAAGGAGTCGGCCAAAGTCCACCAGCAATCGAACGACGACATTGGCGCGAACATTGCCAGCGGATCCTATCCCGCGGACGCCATGATCGTTCTGCCGTGCAGCGTCGGTACCCTGGCGCGAATCGCGAATGGCATCGCCTCGCAGTTGATCGAACGCGCCGCGGACGTATGCCTCAAAGAGCGCCGCCCTTTGGTTCTTTGCGTGCGTGAGACACCCCTCAACAAAATCCACATCCGCAATATGTATCGAGCCGCGGATGCCGGGGCGACCATCTTCCCGCTGATTCCAGCCTTCTACTTTCGTCCTGCTTCGGTTGAGGAGATTGCGCGCGAGTTCGCTTACCGCGTGCTCGCACACCTCGGCCTCGCGCAGCCGGACGCATATCGCTGGAAAGGCTGAAACACCAGTCTAAGAAGCTGCAAGTACAGGGGATAGATAGCGTCCGGACATGCCCCGTAGGAGTGAAATTGGAGATTTCCAGTGTCGGTACGCTCAGAATTCGGTGCAGTTTTGTGAGCGGAAATACTGCCGGAATGTCGGCGTTAACTCTCGCGATGCCTTGTCCAGAGCCGATTTGACTCAGCTCTGGTTTTTTACTAAGGTGAAACTACACCGGAAAGGAGGTGGTCTGATGACAAGTTCTGAAGGCAGTAGTAGGTGGTACAAAAGACCAGGTGAGGTGGCTGAGACTTAGAGCAGGTCGCTCTAAGCGGGGCTCCCAAAGGCGTTAGGCTTGGAAAAGTCGTTCGCCACAAGGAGCTACAGCCCGCACACTAACCGGTGAGTTTGGATTCGATCCGCCCGGCGTTTAGGTCGCGCCGGGACCCGGAGTTGCCGTAAGAGGCCACGTAGAGTGACCACCTCTTGGTCAATCCCAAACAGTCCACCGGGCGGCCCGTGTATGACAACATGCACGGGCCGTTCTGTTTGTGGACTCGAAAGCTCGAAGGTACCCGCGCATTTCTAAAACCAGTATCATTCTTTCAACTCCTTTATGGCCGCTCCCGATCCCCAGCAAGAACGCCAGCGCCTGATTCGGTATTACGCCAGCCTTTCCGACCGGGAGTTGGAAAAATTGGCCAAAGATGCGGACTCGCTTACCGAGTTGGCGCGTGAAATCCTGGAAGACGAACTCGATCGCAGAGACCTGGACGAGATTCCCGAACCTACGTTGCAAGCGCAGGAACAGCCGCGAATGCGGGAACTGATAACCATTCGCGCATTCCGGGATCTTCCGGAGGCGTTGCTGGCCAAGGGCATACTGGATTCCGCGTCCATCGATTCGTTTCTCAGCAATGAGAACCTGGTCCGGCTGGACTGGTTCATCTCGAACTTCGTGGGAGGCATCCGGCTGCAGGTCGCCTCTGAGGATGCCGAAGCTGCCAATGCATTGTTGGACCAACCTATCCCTGAGGAGTTCGAGATCGAAGGTGTGGGCGACTACAAGCAACCGCGGTGCCCCAAGTGCTACTCGCTGGACATCAGCTTTGAAAATCTGAATAAGCCGGTGGCCTATGCCAGCGCCTATTTAGGCGTGCCGATCCCGTTGGAGCGCAAATCGTGGAAATGTTTTACCTGCGGCCGGCGCTGGGTCGAGGACGACATTCAGACAGACGAGTCTTAAGCTCGCCGTGCCCGATCGCTCTCGTAACCTTTGCGAATGACGTCGGCGGTATCCGGTGCAAGCTTCAGGTCGGGCAGTTCCTCGGGACTAAACCAGCGGACCTCTGCGGCATCGCCGGACGCCTGCAAAGTTCCATTGATGCGGCGGCAGAGGAAGTCAATCAAGACGTAGTGATAAAGCACCGCGTTCGAATCGTCGCGCAGCACGCGATCGTACACGCCCAGCAGTTCCGCGGGCTCGACTCGCAGGCCGGTTTCCTCGCGAGCTTCGCGCATCACGCCTTGGCGAAGAGTCTCTCCCACTTCGAGGACGCCACCGGGGATCGACCACTCGCCTAGTAGTGGTGCATGTCCCCGCTTGATCAGGAGAACGCGGTCGTTCTCGATGACGATGGCACCGACTCCGACAAAGGGCATTTTAGGGTATTCGCGTTGCATCGGTCAGGCCGGGCTCAACTTTCGGTCTCCCTCGAACCGTCACGAAGTCCACTACGTGAAGAAGGCTCGCGGAGCGACATCCACGATTTTCCACTGTTTGCCGTTCCAGGCTGTGGCGAAGCGTAATTGCGACTGCTTGCTGGAGTTGGGGTCGGCGCCGCCAGAAATTGCGCTCAGCTCGAAATCGACGATCATGACGCCATATTTCTCCTGCATCGCGACCTGCGCGATGTGGTAGTGCACGCGAAAGCCGTCGTAATGCTCGAACAAAGCGGCGATTTGATCGCGGAAGACCGGGTAATCGGGCATTTGGCTGGCGTCGAACAGCTTTAGAAATTTCCGCAGATTGCCGGACTCCAAGGCCTGGCCCAGGTCGTCGAGGACCCGGGTTCCATCGGCATCGGTAAAGGTTGGGACAATGGATGGCGCAGGAATTGTCGCGTTGGGCGCCTTTTGGGCAAACGCTGCCGGCAAGATTGCAGTGGCGATGCTCATCGAGAGGCAAAAGAGAATTCTGCGGCACGCAATGCGGTAAAAGAGTTTCCACCTGCCCGAGGTAGGGAGACGGGATTGCATCGGTCGGCCCCCAGTATCACAACACAAATCCCGGCTGGGAACAATCGCCGAGACAGCCGTTTCCAGCCGCAATCTAGACGCGCATAACCGGGCCACCCTGTTTTCAAAGTTCGGGTCCCAGTCAAGCTGTTCTCCGGCCGCCCGTTCTGCATCTAAAATGACCGCATGGCACTGGAAGAATACAAGCGCAAACGACGCTTTGAAGAGACACCCGAGCCACCTCCGAAAGTAGAAAAGAAGTCGGCTCATCGCTTTGTTGTGCAGAAGCATCGCGCCTCTCACTTGCATTACGACTTCCGCCTGGAGATGGAAGGGGTGCTGAAATCGTGGGCGGTGCCCAAGGGACCGTCGCTCGATCCCGCGGACAAGCGGCTCGCCATGCAGGTGGAGGATCATCCGGTCTCGTATTTCGATTTCGAAGGCATCATTCCCGAGGGCAATTACGGCGCCGGCACAGTGATGGTTTGGGACGTCGGCACATGGGAACCGCTTTCCCCAGTTCCGGTGGACGGCGAATACAACCCCGGCACCGACTCCGAAGCCTCGGCCATGCTGGCGAAGGGTGATCTAAAATTTCGGCTGAATGGGAAAAAACTTAAAGGAGATTTCGCGCTGGTGCATATCCGTTCGCGGCGCTCGGGGACGAAAGGCAACGAGTGGCTGCTGATCAAGAAACGCGACAATCATGTCGTTGAAGGCTACGACATCGAGAAGCAAAACACTTCTGTCCTGAGCAAGCGCACTATGGCCCAAATCGGCGGCGATGAGAAATCAGCGGAATGGGAGAGTGACCGCCCCGCCACCCGCGGTAAATTGAAGGCGCCCTGGCTGGCGGATACTCTCCGAAAGCTCGACGAAAAGAAGAAAAGCACGAAGGCCAAGGCCAAAGTTCCAGCAAAGTCGCGCCCCGAAGCGCCGGCGGAAAAGGAAAAAAAAACGCTGAAATCAGGCCGGAGAGTGAGCTAGCATTCTCCAAATCTCAAGCCCGTGCTGACAGTCGCGGCAAGTCCGGAGGAGCCTCCCACGCCGCGTCCGCTGATGTACCTTGCGTTAAGGACCTCAAAGGCGTGCGGCGGTCAGAGATGCCCGCCAGCATCCGTCCTATGCTGGCGATGCCGACAGAAAAAGCATTTGATAATCCCGATTGGGTCTTTGAAATAAAGTGGGATGGCTATCGAGCAGTCGCGTTCATCAACGACGGAAGGCTGCGCCTAGTCTCGCGCAATCACAACGACCTGACATCGCAATATCCTGAGATCGCACAATTTCCCCAATTCGTCCGCGCGAAACGCGCGGTCATCGACGGCGAGGTGGTGGCGCTCGACGAGCAGGGCCGCCCCTCGTTCAGCCTGATGCAGCAAAAGACCGGCTTTCGTCCTGGCGGGCATCGAATTCCGGGACGCAAAGGAATTCCCATCCTGTACTACGCTTTTGACCTGATCTGGGTGGATGGATACGACTTGCGCAAGGTCAATCTGGAAGAACGCAAGCGCGCGCTGGCCGCACTGATCGCCGATGGTGGCCCTCTCCGTTACTCAGATCATTATTCGGCCAAAGGCAAAGCGCTTTATGAGGTTGCGCGGGAGAAGGGGCTGGAGGGAATTGTCGCCAAGCGGCGCAACAGTTGTTACGAGGAGCGGCGCAGCAGCGAATGGCTGAAGATTAAAATCACGCGCCGCATCGAATGCGTGATCGGCGGCTACACCGAACCTGAGGGCAGCCGGGAGTATTTTGGATCCATCATTCTCGGCCTCTACGACAAGCAAGTGCGGCTGATTCCGGTGGGGCAGGCCGGCAGCGGCTTCGATCAGAATAGCCTGCGCGACATGTGGAGCAACTTGAAGAAGCTTGAGACCAGTCAGAACCCGTTCCAGCGGAAAGTGGACTCGGGAAGACGAAACCACTGGATCAAGCCCGAGCTAGTTGCGGAGATCAAGTTCACGGAATGGACGCATGAAACGCACGAAGGCGGTCTGAAGTTGCGAGCCCCCGTGTTCATGGGATTGAGAACCGATAAATCGCCGCAGGAGTGTACGTTCGAGGAGACGATCACTCCCGATGTGTAACCAAGTCGGCGCTACTTGATTTCCTTCATCGGCAGCAATGTACCGTAGTCTCGACCGGAAGGTTCAACCGCTCTGGCAACGACGCCGGCGAAGGCGTCGCGGAATTCAGGAAATTTATTTACCAGGGCTTTAATTACCGCGACATTGGCCTGGAATGCCTGGCCCGTATTCGAGACATCGGGATACTGGAACTTTGCGACAAGATCCAGGTCATTGCCTACAACCAACGGAAACACAGTTGTGACTTTGTAGGTTTGCCCGGCTGCCGGAAGTTCAATGGCTGGGCCGCCCCCGCTGGGTAAATCGCTAGGCTTCACAGTCTCAGCTTCTTCGTAGAGCTTGTCCGTGGCCAGAGTGCTCATGAAGTCGACGGGCGTGAGCAACTCATGTGCTTCCATGAAATAGAACCAGGCGTTGTGAGTTTGCCCCTTGGCCTTGTATTGGCGCGCCTGCTGCATGAACCAGTTGCCGTCGTGGCCGGACACTTGCGCGGGCTTCGCGTAGAATCCACCCAGCTTCCACTGCGCTCCGGCCTGTTCGAGAACAAACGACAGTGTGTACGGCGCCTTGCTGCCGGCGACATCGAGAATTGCTATTCCGTAAGTGCCGGGCGACAGATTTGGGATCACAAATACCGCGCTGTTCGCGGTTTGACCATTCGCGCCAAAAACTCCGCAGAAGAACTCCGCCCGTTGCACGGCTTGTGGCGCCTCTTCCTTGAGAAGATAAACCGAGCGAGGAGTGGCTGACGCTCCTGCGAAGTTGGCTTGATTGTCACGAACCGCGGCTTCCACGCCGCCGAAGCTGGAAGCGAGACTGGGAATCGCATTCTGCTGCAGAGAGGCTGTGTCCCCCTTGGACGCCATATCGAAATACTTTTTGGCGGTGGACTCGAGGGCAGAGCGGGTGGCCGCATCCATGTCTCCTGCACCCATGCAGCTTTCAGCCAGGGCGTTCGACTGCAGGACAAAGATGCACAACGACATAGCTAGCAACCATAAGCAACTTACAGCCTTGGAAATCCGTCCCGTCCCGAGCCCAAATGGATTGGTCATAACCACCTCTTGGAATTCCTCCCGCGCATTGTACGATGCGTCGAGACTATGAGCAGTATAGTTGCAAGAACGGCCGTCAAAACGCGTTCTGTAGATACGGACGGCGGACATACCGGGCGAAGATGCTACAATTTTAAGGTCGGACCTGATCGCCGGCCTATCTACCTCCGAAAAAGATCCTGTGGGCTTTGTTATGAAAGTAATTCCGGGTAAATTGACACCCGTCTTCCTCGTGGTTTTCTTATTCGGAGCGTTATATGCGGCCTCAGGGCAGCAGCCTGCAAACAAGAGTCATCGGAAAAAACCCGCGGTAGCGCCAGTGCAGCCGGCACCCCCGCCGGGCCCGCTTCAGCCGCTTACATTGGACCAATTGCCGGCCGTAGCGCCACAGGTCAATTATCAAAGTGGTCAGCTGGTAGTGATCGCACAAAATTCAACGCTTGGCGATATCCTGCGCGCGATTCATAAGCAGACGGGAGCCGCGGTAGATGTTCCTGCGAACGCCACCGAGAGAGTGGTGGGACGATTCGGCCCCGCTCCGGCTCGGGATGTGATCGCTTCACTACTCAATGGATCGCATTTCAATTACGTGGTACTGGGTTCGGCGACCGATCCCAACGCTGTCTCTCAAGTCATCTTGACGCAACGGACGGGGGGCGCGAGCCCGCCGTCTAATACCGCGAGCGCGCAGCCGGCGATGTATCCGCCAGGACAGGTCAACCCTGCTCTCGCCCAGGCTCAGCAAGACGCTGCCGACGCTAACGCAGACCAACCCGATATGAGCACGGAGACCCCGGGCGTGGAGGCCGTCGAGGATAATACGAATGGCGACCAGGAACAGCAACAGGCTGACAATCCTCAGGAAGGTTCACCGCAAGGAGTACCGCAGCAAGGACAGGTGAAGACCCCGGAACAGCTCCTCCAGGAACTGCAGCAACAGCAGCAACAACAACAGTTGATGCAGCAGCAACAGCAGCAACAAGGGCAGCCCGGTCAACCGGGTGTATACCCCGGAGGCCCGCCGGTCCCCCGGCCGCCAGAGCCGCACTAAGGAGACGGGAGAGCCGCAAGCAGCAAAGCCAGCCTTCTCCCACAGCTTCTTAAATCCTTAAGAAATGAATGAGTTCCGGAAAGGCGAGAAGCGCAGGCATCCGCCTGGCCAAAGCCTGGCGCCTAGTCTCCGCTGGCATGGGTCTGGACCAAGGTCGCGGAGGAGATGGGCGTAACCAGACGAGGCGTCGTCCGCTGTCCCATGCTGTTCAGCAGGACGGTCACAGTGGCAAAAGTAAGGAAAACTCCAAGTCCGACGGCACTTAAGGCGGTTAGCAGAAGCAGCAGAGAGCCCAACAGAGCGTTCACTTTGTCCCCGTCCCCGGTACCTATATGCGGCGGTTCTAGGATGCTCCGACTTCCACTCGGGATAGCCGGAATTCAGCCCTTAGATGCCCGCTCACGAGTCTCAATCTACCCGCGTTGACGCTGCGCGCTATTAACGACTAAGATACGTGAGTAGAACCGCGCACTCTTAATTTCCAACAAATCTGGGGATCCGTCCACATTACCAAGGTGCAGTAAACACCCGTTCCAAATGGCTATCACCAAGATTTCGGTGCGCGGGGCGCGCCAGCACAACCTCAAGAATATCGACGTTGAGATCCCGCGGAATACGCTCACTGTTATCACCGGGCTGAGCGGTTCAGGCAAGTCTTCGCTGGCGTTTGACACCATTTATGCGGAGGGGCAACGGCGCTACGTGGAAACGCTGTCGGCCTATGCGCGACAGTTTCTGGATCAGATGGAGCGACCTGATGTCGATGCAATAGATGGACTTAGCCCGTCTATCTCTATCGAGCAGAAGACCACCAGCCGAAGTCCGCGGTCTACCGTCGGCACGATTACCGAAATTTACGACTATCTTCGACTTCTATTCGCCTCCATCGGAGTGCCCCACTGTCCCAAGTGCGGCAGAGCAATAACCCGCCAGTCGGCTGACCAGATAGTGCAACGGATCATGTGCTTGAAGCCCGAGGAGCGAGTCATGGTCATGGCGCCGATCGTTCGCGGCCGCAAAGGTGAGTTCAAGAAAGAAATGGAAAAGCTCGCGCAACATGGCTTCACCCGCGCTCGGGTGGATGGGGAACTGGTGAACCTGGAAGACGATCTGCAACTGGACAAGCGGAAGAACCACACCATCGAGGTAGTGGTTGACCGGCTGCTCGTGAAGCCAGGCATTGAACATCGGCTCGAGATGTCAGTGGGCCTGGCGATGAAGCTCGCGGGCGGACTGGTGCAAGTAGCGGTAGTGGGTGGCGAAGAGAGTCTCTATTCGTCGCGACTGGCTTGCCCGGATTGCGGCATCAGCGTTCCGCAACTGGAGCCCCGTTCCTTTTCGTTCAATAGCGCCTACGGCGCCTGCCCCGAATGCCACGGTTTGGGCAGCCGTTATGATTTCGATCCCGCGAAGATCATTGTGGACTGGTCAAAACCCTTGCTTGAAGGAGGCTTGGGCCCGGGTTCCGCATCGCAGAACCTCATCCACATGCTCCAGATCACAGCTTCGGCGTACGGGTTCGATCTGGGGACGCCGTTCGAGAAGTTGCCGGACAAGATTCAGAATCTGATTTTGTATGGCGAAGCTGAGCGCGGCGGCAAGACTGGTTTTCGCGGCGTCGTGTCGTATCTGAAGCAGGTCATGGACGATTCCACCTCTGAGACGTATCGGGAATACCTGCTGGATTACATGTCGGCGACAGCGTGCCCCGCGTGTCACGGAAAGCGGTTACGACCGGAGAGCCTGGCGGTCAAGGTGAACGGTTTTTCGATTGCTAATTTCACCGAATTGCCGGTATCGCGAGCGCTGGAAGTGGCGCGACGGATTCACCTTACTGGGCGGGATGAAGTGATCGCCGGCCGGATCGTACACGAGATTGTGGAGCGACTTCAGTTCCTGAATGCAGTGGGACTGAATTACATTTCTCTGGACCGCTCGGCAGCGACACTGTCGGGAGGAGAGGGGCAGCGTATTCGCTTGGCGACACAAATTGGTTCCAAGTTGAGAGGCGTTCTCTATGTTCTCGATGAGCCTTCCATCGGACTACACCATCGCGATAATGACCGCCTCCTGCAAGCGCTGGAGGAACTGAGGGATCTCGGGAACACTGTGCTCGTGGTCGAACACGACGAGGACACGATCCGGCGCGCCGATTATGTGATTGATCTGGGGCCCGGCGCCGGACGACACGGCGGCGAACTGGTGGCATGCGGCACGCCCGAGCAGGTGATGGATGTCCCCGAATCTCTTACCGGCGCCTACATCGCGGGCAAGATGCAGATCGCGATGCTTTCGCAACGCCGTTCAGCCAACGGCGGGGCCATTACAGTGCTGGGCGCGCGTGAAAACAACCTCAAGAACTTGGATGTCACCTTTCCCCTGGGAGTCATGACGGTGGTGACGGGTGTATCGGGGTCGGGAAAGTCCACGCTGGTGAATGACATCCTTTATCGCTCGCTAGCGCGACTACTTTATCGATCCCGTGAAGAACCCGGCGCACACAAAGCCATCTCCGGGGCAGAGAAGATCGACAAAGTTATTCGCATTGATCAATCGCCGATTGGGCGCACGCCGAGGTCGAATCCGGCTACCTACACCGGAGTTTTTTCGCAAATCCGCGATCTGTATGCCATGCTCCCGGAATCGCGCGAGCGCGGCTACAAACCGGGCCGGTTCTCGTTCAATGTTGCGGGAGGGCGCTGCGAAGCCTGCCAGGGCGAAGGTCAACGCCGGATTGAAATGAACTTTTTGCCCGACGTTTATGTGCTCTGCGAAGTGTGTGGCGGACGCAGGTATAACCACGAGACGCTGGCCGTGAAGTACAACGGCTATTCCATTGCCGACTTGCTGGAAATGCCCGCATCGGATGCGCTGCAAATTCTTGAGAATATTCCGCAGGTCAAACAGAAGCTGCAGACGTTAGTGGATGTGGGATTGGGCTACATACACCTGGGGCAGTCGGCGGTCACACTCTCCGGCGGCGAGGCTCAGCGCATCAAATTGGCGCGCGAACTGAGCAAGCGACAGACGGGCAAGACGCTTTATTTGCTGGATGAACCTACGACCGGTCTGCACTTCGACGACGTAAAGAAATTGCTGGACGTGCTGCACCGGCTCACCGACCTAGGCAACACGATCATAATCATCGAGCACAACCTGGACGTGATTCGAAATGCGGACTGGATCGTGGATCTCGGGCCTGAAGGGGGGGAAGACGGCGGTCGAATAGTCGCACAGGGCACGCCGGAGCAGGTCGCTCGCATCAAAAAATCGTACACTGGCCAGGCCTTAGCGCATCAACTGCATTCCAGCCAGAGTTTCAAGGACCGCGACGAAAATTCGACAGCTACACTTGCGAAGCGGACACAGTGATCGTCTCACCATTTGCTTTCTCATGGTTCGAAGACCCCGTCCTGCGGTGGCGATTGGGTCGATTGAAAAATCGCGTGCGATCATTTTGACATCCATTAATTAGGTTCCATATTGGCTTCTCCGCCAAACCCGTCTTTTGATCCACTCTTGCCGGGCGATTCCGGCGAGCCTGGCCGCGAACTCGCGCCGGGTGGTATCCATCATCCGATCTCGGCCTCAAGGACTCCGGACGAAAACCCGGCCTGGTCGGGGTGGGAAGTCTTTGCCCTTGCAGGCGTGACGCTGGCCACGATATTCGTGTTTCTACTGGCCACGACTTTTGTTGCGCACCAATTCATCTTCCCGAAGGTCTCACTTCAGGAACTGGCGAAATACCCGGGCTTGGTGGTGGTTTCGCAGTTGCTGGCATACGTGGTGGTCTTGGGATTCATGTACCTTCTGGTGGTACGCGAAAGCGGGCAGAATTTCTGGAAGTCGGTGCGCTGGAACTTTCCAAGGAATTGGAGGGCGTACCTGTTCGCCGGAGTTTTGTTGTCTATAGGACTCCAGTTATTTGCTCATTTGCTCCCCATTCCCAAAAACTTGCCCATGGATCAGTTCTTTCAAACCACCAACGAAGCCTATTTGCTGTCAATTTTCGGCGTAACTTTTGCGCCGTTGCTGGAAGAACTGTTCTTCCGGGGTTTTTTGTACCCGGTGCTGGCGCGCAGAACGGGAATGGCTGTGGGAGTGCTGCTCACGGCAGTAGCCTTCGCGCTGCTGCACGGGGCGCAGTTAAGTTTTTCCTGGGGCCCGGTATTGGTGATCTTCATCGTGGGCCTGGTCTTGAGCCTGGTTCGTGCCCTGACGAAGTCGGTGGCTGCGGGGCTGCTCATTCACATCGCATACAACGGAACGCTTTCGTTCATCATGTTTGTCGCGACTGGCGGGTTTCGTCACTTGGAACGACTCAATCAGTAGGGTGTGGCGGACTTCCCGGGGGGTGGCGGCGGCTCGTGTTATCGTAGGGATTCATGCTCACTGCGCGCCAGGAATTGCTGCGGCTGCTCGCCCAAAAATCATTCCGCCTGGGCCAGTTCACTCTTTCTTCGGGAGTGAAGAGCGATTACTACGTCGACTGCCGGACGACGACTCTGGACGCGCGAGGTTCGCAGCTTACCGGTCAAGTCTTTCTGCAGGAGATCAGGGCCCAGGGCTGGAAGCCGGACGCCATCGGGGGACTCACCATGGGCGCCGATCCAATTGTCGTGGCGGTGACGGTCACTAGCGGGGCTTTGAACGGCTTTTTAGTGCGCAAGGCGGAAAAGCAGCATGGTACCGGGCGACGCATTGAGGGGTTTGCGGAAAAGGGCGCCAAGGTGGTGATTGTTGACGATGTGTGTACGACCGGGGCGTCGACCATTCAGGCGATTGAAGCGGCGCGTGAATTTGGCTTCGACGTGATTGGCGTGATGTGTTTGGTGGAGCGCGAAGAGGCGATGGGAAGGGCCAATGTAGAAAAAGCGGCGATGCCGGCACTATTTATCTCCATTTTCATGGCCAGCGAAGTTCGCCAGGAACACCTGTTTCAGAACGACGAAACCGCGCCGGTCGCCTTTGCTGTCGCTGCCGTTTGCGAGATCTGCGGACGTCCAGCGGTCACCAACGTGCCCCGTCGGCTTTGCGCAGCGCACGCGAATAGCTGAGAAATCCTGTAGCGAGCAATGATCCAGACTCTTGAATGGACGGAATCCGGGGTACGCTTTATCGATCAAAGAAAGCTGCCCGCAGAAGAAACGTACGTGACCTGTAGCTCGTACGAGCATGTGGCGGATGCCATCCGCAATATGGTGGTGCGGGGCGCGCCAGCGATCGGTGTAGCCGCCGCGATGGGGATTGCACTGGGGGTAAAGAAGTCGAAGGCCGAAACTGGGGCCGACCTGAAGCGCGACTTCGACCAGATCTGCGACGTGATCGGAAAGACGCGTCCAACGGCCGTGAACCTGTTCTGGGCCATCCGGCGCATGAGCGACAAGTTCGAGTACTTGCGCATGCGGCCGATTCCGCAGATCAAGCAGGCACTGATCGACGAAGCCAAACAGATGCATGCCGAGGATATTGCGGCAAATCAGGCAATGGGCCGCTACGGCGCTGTGTTAATGCCCGCTTCGGGAGGAGTGCTCACGCACTGCAATGCGGGCGCATTGGCAACTGCCGGATACGGCACCGCGTTAGGCGTGATCCGGGCAGCTGTCGAACAAGGAAAGAAAATCCACGTCTATGCCGACGAGACCCGCCCGTTCCTGCAAGGCTCGCGCCTGACGGCCTGGGAGCTGACGAAAGACGGAATCCCGACCACCGTTATTTCGGACAACATGGCGGGAGCCATGATGAGCCAGAAAAAAATCGAGGCGATCGTGGTGGGCGCAGACCGAATTGCCGCTAACGGAGATGTTGCCAATAAGATTGGAACCTACACGGTTGCGGTCTTGGCAAAGGAGCACGGCATTCCCTTCTATGTCGCTGCGCCTTTTTCGACCATCGACCTGCACACTCCCGATGGCAGCAAAATTCCCATCGAGCAGAGAAGCCCGCAAGAAGTGACCCATTTTGCCGGCCAACAGATCGCACCGCAGGGTGTCTCGGTGGAAAATCCAGCCTTTGACGTGACGCCCGCAAGATATGTGTCCGCTATCATTACAGAGAAGGGAATCGCGCGCGCGCCGTACACGGAATCTCTGCCGAAACTCGCGGGCGAGCCGACGACGGTCGCCCAGTCGCAGCGCTGAAGGTAAACCGAGCAGAGAGCGTTGCAGGCAAGACGCGAAGAACAGGTAAAACCTCATCATCACTCATGTTTGCTGTATCCCAGTCTTTACAAACCTTTACTAGCGGCGGAAAAGACATCCGGCTGGACTGTTTTATTCCTCGCGGTGCTGATGGCCAGCGTTTTCCCGCAGTGATATCGCTGCACGGCTCCGGCGGAGGTCACGCCACCATGTCACAGCCCGCAGAGCAGCTTGCGAGTCAGGGTTTTGCCGTGTACGTGCTGCATTATTTCGATCGCACAGACACAAGTTACGCCGACAAAACGACCATTTTCCGCCACTTTCCCGTCTGGATGAAAACGCTGTGGGACGCCATCAGCGTGGTCGAGCGCCAGCCGGTGGTCAATTCCGAGCAGATTGCCTTGCTAGGCTTTTCGTTGGGCGCTTACCTGGCACTATCGGACGCGGCCATCGATTCGCGAATAAAGGCGGTGGTCGAGTTTTTCGGAGGCTTGCCGAAGGAGATGAAGCTTTTCATGCGGCGACTGTGCCCGGTGCTCATTCTGCATGGACAAGCAGATCCCACGGTTCCGGTGGAAGAGGCGTACCATCTACAGCGCGTGCTTGAGAAAAAAGGCATTCCCTATGAGATACAGATCTACCCCGAAGCAGGCCATGGCTTTACCGGGGAGACCTGGCAGGACGCGGGGCGGCGTTCGCTGGCGTTCCTGAAACGGTATCTGACACCAGCTGCCGCGTGAGGCCGCTGAACTTTCAGCATCAATCCAGCGTATCTTCAAGTGTGCAGGGAGGGACTATGCTTAGCTTTCTTGTCTGGTGCCTTCTGTTCATCCTGTGCTGGCCGATCGCCCTTCTGGCATTGATAGCCTTTCCCTTAGTCTGGTTGCTGCTTTTGCCGTTCCGCCTACTAGGAATTGCGGTACACGGGGTACTTGCGATTGTGAAGGCGGCGGTTTTATTGCCAGCACGCCTGCTGACCGCGCCTTTCCGAATTTAAGACGACTTGCGGGAGTCGAGGACTGCGATGCCTCGCCCCGAATAAGCGTGATCGAAGCGCTTCCGCTGAACAAGTTATCCTGATAGTCTTCCTCTGCCCGCTGGAGGACACCATGTTGAAGCGCCTCGCCGTTACGCTCGCAACTTTCCTGATCATTGCTTTGCCTTCCTGGGCGCAAGAAGCTGCAGCTCCCGCCCATGCGGATCATCACGCTGCGGCTGCGACGGCCACTGCCAGTGCAGAGCAGATATGGGCTGACTTGATGGCTGGGAATGAACGGTTCGTCACCGGAAAATCGAAGGCGCACCATTTAGTTGAATCCCGGCAAGCGCTCGCCCAGTCCCAGCACCCGAAAGCGATAATCCTGAGCTGCTCGGATAGCCGAGTGCCTCCCGAGCTGGTTTTTGACCAGGGACTCGGTGATCTGTTTGTAGTGCGCGCAGCCGGGAATATTGCGGACCCGATCGGTCTGGGCAGCATGGAGTATGCGGCGGAGCATCTCGGCAGCACGGTGCTGGTCGTCCTGGGCCATACGAAGTGTGGCGCTGTAACGGCGGCTTGCTCCGGCGACAAGATGCCCTCCTCAAATCTGCAGGCCATGGTGGACAAGATTTTGCCCGCCGTGAATCAGGCGAAAGCGTCAAGCAAGGGCGATGCCCTGGTAGAGCAGGCGATCAAAGACAATGTGCATCAAAGCGCAAAGGATGTTTTGGCAAACAGCGAAATCCTTCGTCACGTGAAAGACGAAGTCAAACTAACGATCTTCGAGGCGGAATATCAGCTGGACACCGGGAAAGTGGTCCGGCTGGATCAAAAATAACGCGTGCACTGCTCAGGCTGCCATCGTCTTCAGGTGGGGACTGACGATGAGACGGGCCTCGGTCGCGTGCTGGACCGCTTCCGCGGAGATTCCCGGAGCTACTTCCTCGAGCACAATGCCCTGCGGCGTCACACGCATGTAAGCCATTTCGGTGACGATTGTGTCCACTACGTGTACCCCCGTCAGGGGCAGGGTGCATTTTTTTAGAATTTTGGGTTGACCTTCGCGGGTTGTGTGCTCCATCGCGACCACAACACGCCGTGCTCCAGCCACCAGGTCCATCGCGCCACCCATTCCCTTGACCATTTTGCCCGGAATCATCCAGTTAGCGAGACTGCCTTGTTCGTCGACTTCCATCGCGCCGAGCACGCTGAGATCGATGTGTCCGCCGCGAATCATGGCAAAGGAATCGGCGCTGGAGAAATATGCGGTCCCTCTCATTTCCGTGACTGTTTCCTTGCCGGCGTTGATCAGGTCAGGGTCTTCGCTGCCGTCAAGCGGGAACGGTCCAATCCCGAGCATGCCGTTTTCACTTTGCAGAATGACGTCGATGCCCGGAGGAACGTGGTTCGCAACCAACGTAGGCATGCCAATGCCGAGGTTCACGTAGAAACCGTCGCGGAGTTCTTGGGCGATGCGCTTGACGATGCGCTCGCGTTTTTCGACATCCTTCGGAATCTTCGTTGGAGTGGCCATAGATCGACTTCTGACGCTCCTGATCGTGCGACAAGGTTCAGCGGCAACCTAAAGCGCTAGGCGCTTGTCGCCACCCTGCGCACAGTTCTCTTCTCGATTCGCTTCTCGTACTGCTCGCCCTGAAAAATCCGGTTCACAAAGACACTGGGAGTGTGGATCATGTCGGGATCGAGTTCGCCCACTTCGACCAGGTGTTCAACCTCCGCGATGGTTATCTTGGCGGCAGTCGCCATCATCGGATTGAAGTTGCGGGCAGTCTTGCGATAGACAAGATTCCCCCACTTATCCCCCTTCCACGCCTTGATGAAGGCGAAGTCGGCTTTTAGCGCGCGTTCCATGACGTAGGTGCGGCCGTCGAATTCGCGTGTTTCTTTTCCTTCGGCAACGATCGTACCCACTCCCGTGGGAGTGAAAAACGCGGGAATGCCCGCGCCCGCGGCGCGTATGCGCTCAGAGAAAGTGCCCTGGGGAACGAGTTCCAGCTCGATTTCACCTTTCAACACTTTGTCCTCAAGAAGTTTATTTTCGCCGACGTAGGTGCCGATGTGTCTGCGCATTTGCCCGGCGGAAAGCAATAATCCGTTGCCAAAGCCGTCGACCCCGGCATTGTTGCTGATGGTGGTGAGGTTTCGCGTACCTTTCTTGACCAGCGCGCGAATGAGGTTCTCAGGGATTCCGCAGAGGCCGAAACCACCGAGCATAATCACCGCACCGTCAAACATGTCGTGGATGGCCTCGTTAGCATTGGCGACCACTTTGTGCATAAGGATGGATTGTAAATGAAACTTTCGGGGAAGCGCATCACGACGTCAGTTGACACCTCGCCGGCGGTAAAGAACAAGGGGCAGGGCGCCGGCTAGAGGACTTCTTTCAAGCTGTTTTTTACTTTTCGCGGTGGGTTCTTCTTGAAGCGATGAGCGCGTTCGAATTCCTTCTCGAGTTCGCGTGAGCCGAGGTTCTCGCGCAGATGCGAGAGGCTTTGCTCCATGCGCAACAGGGCTTCGCGCAGATTTTCCTTGTTGGTGATGGCAATATCACGCCACATGGAGTAAGGGCTGGCAGAAATCCGGGTCATCTCGCGCAAGGCGCGTCCGCCGGTTTCGAGCAAGGGCACATCTTCCCCAAACTCGTCGACCAGGGCCGCGGCAAGAGCGGTGGAGATCATCTGGGGCAGGTGGCTGATCCATGCACAAAGCTTGTCGTGCTCGGAAGCGTCCATGGTGGCGATGCGGGCTCCGCAAATTTCTACCAGATCGAGGAATTCGGCTGCGCGACCCGCGAAAACATTTTGCCCGGGCAGGGGCGTAAACAGCCATGCTGCGCCTGCGAAGAGATCGGGATCTGCGGACTCAACTCCAGCCTGCTCTTTTCCGGCCATTGGATGTCCGGCGAGAAAGCGTTGTGCACCGTTCGAGCCAAATACCTGGCGAGCGCGCGCGACTACCTGGGCCTTCGTGCTTCCCACATCGGTGAGCAAGGTTTCCGGAGCAAGCACCGGCCCGATGCGTTCAATAAGGTCGATTATGGTGCCCACGGGAGTGGCGAGAACGATAACCTGGCTGTTGCGGATCGCGGCGGACAAATTGCTCTCGGCAACGTCGATGGCGCCCTTCTTATGGGCGCGCTCCAGAACGGGAGCACGGTCGCAGCCAACAATGCGGCCGGCGAAATTGTGTTTCTTGAGGGCCAGGCCGAACGAGCCGCCGATCAGGCCGGTTCCGATAATCGTGATCTGCCGAAGCGAAGTCATTCGAGTTGCAAAACGAACCGGAGTTCGGCCCGGCGCCGGGCCGCGAGCAAGGTTCACGGGTCGACGATTATGCCATCCTGCGTCCCACCGCGGGCGCGATCATGCGGAGTTCGTCCATGAGCTTGGCAAACTGTTCGGGAAAGAGTGACTGAGCGCCATCCGACAATGCTGTGTCTGGACTGCAATGCACCTCGATGAGTAGCGCGTCGGCTCCCGCTGCTACGGATGCGCGCGCCATGGGCGCAACCTTATCGCGGCGACCCGTACCGTGGGACGGATCGGCCGTCATCGGCAGGTGAGAGAGTTTCTTGATGATCGGAATGGCGGAAATATCCATGGTGTTGCGCGTGTAAGTCTCGAACGTGCGAATGCCGCGCTCGCAGAGGATGACCTCGTAATTTCCGCCCGCCATGATGTATTCGGCAGAAAGCAGCAGCTCTTCGAAAGTTGCGGAGATCCCACGCTTCAAGAGAACTGGCTTGCGCACCCGCCCCAGTTCGCGCAGCAAGTTGAAATTCTGCATATTGCGAGCGCCCACCTGGAGGATGTCGACATAGGGAAGCATAAGGGGGATCTGGGAGATCTCCATCACCTCACTGATGACGAGCAGCCCGTACTTTTCGCCAGCCTCTCGCATGAGCTTGAGGCCGTTTTCGCCCATACCCTGGAAGGAATAAGGGGAGGAGCGGGGCTTGAAGGCGCCGCCGCGCAGCACGCGGGCCCCCGCTTTAGCGACAGCTTCAGCGGTGGAGAACAACTGCTCGCGGGATTCGACCGAGCATGGTCCAGCCATGGTGACCACATCGTTGCCGCCGACGGCAACCTCATTGCGGAGTTTGACAATGGTGCCTTCAGGACGAAAGCTGCGTCCGGCAAGCTTGTAAGGCGAGCTGATGCGGTGGACTTCCTGCACGCCGGGCAGCAGTTCGAGAATGCGGATGTCGAAGTCGTTGCGCGACCCCACCGCCCCCAGCACAGTCTGACGAGCCCCGGTGCTGCGGTGGACTTCGAAGCCCATCTTCACCAGATGCGCAATCACCTGCTGAATCTGCTCTTCTCCTGCCGATTCCTGCATGGCGATTATCATAAAAGGCGTGTGCTATGCACTCCTGGCGCTTAAGGCTTGCTCTCACATAAGAAGATCAAGTCAATCGTTGACTTCGGATTCGAGTTCGGTGTCGCTGGCGATCCCCGTCGACTCCGGCTGGATCTCTTCCTTTTGAATGTTGCGCATGACGTCCATAATGCGTTCGTAAATGCGCACGATCTCCCGATTGGGAAGCGGCCCGGGATTGATTTTCTGGACGTTCTCGAACACAATGCGCTCCCGGTCGGGCTCATAGACCGGCATATTGGTATCGCGTTTGAGACGTCCAATCTCATGTGCCGCCTGGGCCCGCTGGCTTAGTAATTCCACCAGCCGGCGGTCCAGTTCATCGATTTTTAGCCGCCATTCTGCAATGTCCATGGAAACCCGAGCGCCACGCGTGACGCTTCATCTGAACTCATTACGAGTGTCCATAAGCTTACTACAGCAAAGCGATCATGCTTTTGCCGAGGTGTGAGAACCGCGCGTGAGATTGCCGACAAATTCAGCAACCGCCCGGGCTTCCCGTCCAGGGTTGCGGGCAACGGTCTCCACGATAGCGCTACCTACAACGGCAGCGTCCGCAAACTCGCCGACTGCGGCGAATTGCTCGGGGCTGGAAATCCCAAAGCCCACTGCGATGGGCAGCTTCGTATAGCGACGCAGCCGCTCGACCAGCTGTCGCGCGTCTTTCGGCAGTTGGCGCTGTGTGCCTGTCACCCCCGTCCGCGAAACGGCATACACAAAGCCGCTGGAGACCGAGGCTATACGTTTTAGACGTTGGTCGGGGCTGGTGGGTGCGGCAAGAAAAATGGTCGCCAGTTTCTGTTTGCCCATCTCGCGCAGATATTCCCCCGCTTCTTCGACGGGGAAGTCGGTGACGAGGGCTCCGTCGATGCCCGCATCGGCAGCTTTTCCGCAAAACTTCGCCAATCCCATGCGGATGATCGGATTCAGGTACGAGAACACAATCAGTCCTGCGTCGGAACGGCGACGGACATCAGCGGCAACGCCAAGCACCTGTTCGAGAGAGGTTCCGTGACGGAGAGCCCGCTCACTGGCGCGTTGAATCACCGGCCCATCGGCAAGTGGATCGCTGAACGGTACGCCGAGTTCGATCACGTCGGCACCGGCGTCGATGGCCGCGAGCACTACCTCACGAGTCGTGGCCACGTCGGGATCGCCGCAGGTGACGTATGCGACGAGAGACGGGCGCTTTGGAAAGTTCAGCGGCATGATTAAGGTCGGTGGCGCTGTTTCGCGCACAGCATGGAAGATCGCGTCAGTCGAGTTTCAAGGTTTCCCGCAAAATGCCGATATCTTTATCGCCTCGGCCGGAAACGTTGACAATGACCACGTCCGACTTCTTCATCTGCGGAGCACGACGGACGACCTCGGCGACAGCATGCGAAGACTCGAGTGCAGGAATGATCCCTTCTGTACGCGCCAGTAAGGTGCAGGCCTCCAGGGCTTCTTCATCTGAAGCGGCGACGTATTCGGCACGGCTGCTCTCCTTCAACCAGGCGTGCTCGGGACCGATAGATGGATAATCGAGACCAGCCGAGATCGAATGAGTGGTGGCGATTTGTCCCGCGGAGTCCTGCAGAACGTAGGAAAAAGTCCCTTGTAAAACGCCTGGAGAGCCGCCGTGGAAGCGCGCGGCGTGATCACCCAGGCGATCGCTGCGTCCTCCCGCCTCGACGCCGATCAAGCGCACGCGTTTGTCTCTGATGAACTGGTGGAAGATGCCGATGGCATTGGAACCGCCGCCGACGCAGGCGATGATCGCGTCGGGCAGCCTGCCTTCGGCCTTCAAAATCTGCGCACGGGCCTCCCGCCCGATCACGGTATGAAAATCGCGAACCATGGTGGGATAGGGATGCGCGCCGAGCACGCTCCCCAACAAATAATGAGTGCTACGGACATTTGTGACCCAGTCCCGCATGGCTTCGTTGATTGCATCTTTGAGCGTACGCGAGCCGGAATCGACGCCGCACACTTCAGCACCAAGCAGGCGCATACGAAAGACGTTCAGTTCCTGGCGGCGCATGTCTTCGGTTCCCATGTAGACGACGCAATCGAAACCGAAGAGAGCACACACCGTTGCCGTGGCAACCCCGTGCTGCCCAGCGCCGGTTTCCGCGATGATGCGGTGCTTGCCCATGCGTTCCGCGAGCAGGGCCTGGCCGAGACAGTTATTGATTTTGTGGGCGCCGGTGTGCAGAAGATCCTCGCGCTTGAGATAGATCTTTGCTCCGCCAAGCTTCTGCGTAAGACGGCGCGCGAAAAACAGTGGAGTGGGACGTCCGGCATAGGTTGTCAGGAGTTCGCGAAAACGTTGCTGAAACGCGCGGTCGCGAGAGGCTTTCAAGTACTCGCGTTCGAGTTCCAGGAGCGCCGCCATAAGGGTTTCGGGGACGTAGCATCCGCCGTAAGGGCCAAAACGGCCGGGGGTTGGCACGGAAGCGCGAGCGCTCTTTTCTGACGCAGGCGAAGTCCTCGACGGCTTGGAGCTGCGGGGAGCAAGGCTGCTCCTTCTGGGCATCTGGGCTCTGCTCTTGACCGTGGCGGATTTCACTTATGGCACTCCGTTTGACGCACAGCTTGTACAAACTCACGAACTTTCTGCGGGTCTTTTTTGCCAGGAGTGGCTTCAACACCCGAAGAGACATCGACGCCCCAGGGATGCAGCAGATGAATGGCCTCCGTAACGTTTTCATCAGTCAGCCCGCCGGCAATGACTACTTTCATCGTCCTTTGCATGGCTTCGACCAGGGGAGCAGCCCGGTACCAGTCGAATGTCTTTCCCGTCCCGCCTGGCTGCTGGGCCGTGCCAGAGTCCAGGAAGATAGTATGAAACGGGAGATTGGTCCCATTTCTCGCAGCAGACTGGAAGGTCGTGACCAAATTTCGCCAGCGATCTTCCGACTCTAAAAAAAAAGTTACTGGAAGAGAAAGATACAGCCGAAATCGCTTGGTCACTCCGGCAATTGTGACCGGGCTATCGAGCGAAGTTTCGTTCACAGGCAAGTGCCATTGCACCGCGTTCAGGCGGGCAGTCCGCACATTGTTGACGAAGTCTTCCTCACGGGGTCGCACAAAGACTCCTACTCTTTCAATTTTCTTCGGCAATGCCTGCTCGATCTCGGCGACCTCGTTCGCTGCTATATATCTTGGGCTCTTGTCATAGAAGACGAAACCGACTGCATCCGCACCCGCATCGACAGCTACTTGGGCGTCTTCGAGATTTGTGATTCCGCAGATTTTAATCCAAGTCATGAGTAGCTCGCGGATTCGCTGCAGTGGCGACATTCGCAATTAACTTGTGTAAAGCAAGACCAGGAGACTCCGCCTTCATCAGGGACTCGCCCACGAGGAATGCGTGGTAGCCGGCAGCGCGTAGCCAGGCAATGTCGTTGCCCGTTTGGATGCCGCTTTCGGCGACCCGCACCACATTTTGCGGAAAGCGCTCGGCTAAACGAAACGCCGTCTGCAGGTCTACCCGGAACGTGCGCAAATCACGACTGTTTACGCCCACCAGGTCGCAACCGCATTCGAGGGCGCGTTGAAGTTCGCCTTCGTCGTGAGCCTCACAGAGAACATCCAGTGAGTATGCGCGGGCGCACTTCGCAAGTGTGCTCAATTGCACCTGCGACAAGGCAGCGACGATCAGCAACACCGCGTCAGCACCATGGGCGCGAGCCTCGAGTATCTGAAATTCGTCGAGAATGAAATCTTTGCGGAGGCAGGGCAGTCGCGTGCTGCTGGACGCTATCGTCAGATTGTGCAGGGATCCCTGGAAGAATTCCTCATCGGTGAGCACGGACAAGGCCGAAGCGCCGGCCCCTTCCAACTCCACTGCAAGTTGTTGTGGAGCGAAATCAGCACGAATCAGGCCTTTCGACGGTGAGGCCTTCTTCAACTCTGCGATGATGGCAATGCCTGATTGCGCGGCGTCGCTAAGGTGACGCCGAAACCCTCGCGGCATGTGTTTCTCGGCACGACGCTCAAGTTCCGCCCAGTTCGCCCGCGGCTTTGCGTCGGCTACACGCCGAGCGGTGGCTGCCACGATCTGTTCCAGGCTGGTAGCCATGTAATGTTTGAAAGCCTCTGTGGGAAAGGCAATCCAAAGATTATAAGTGATCGCGCGTGGGATCAGAGGGACTTCGACATCAGTATGGCGTGACATTCAACCCCCGATTTGAATGGGCGCGAGGGGTGAAAATCTTCAGCGCCAGTCACTCCGTAGCCGAGGTTTTCGTAAAACGGCGGGAGTTCGGGCCGGAGGCTGAGGACAGCTATGTCCATGATTTTGCAGCCCCGGCGGCGACAGAAGTTCTCGGCAGCAGTTATCATGGCGCGCCCCAGGCCTTTTCCTTGATGCGCAGGATCCACTGCCAGCATGCCAAAGTATCCACGCTCACCTTTGACTTCGACGTACACACTCGCGACGATCCGGCCGGACCCATCTTCCATGACCAGGATTTCTCCGTCGTGCATGGTTGCGGTCATTCGCTCCCGGTCAGTTCGCGTCCCCTCGAGAAACTTTTCGATGGAAAATGCCGCATTTACCACATCGATGATGGCCGCCATGTCAGCGGGAGTGGCCAGGCGGACCCGAGCGTAGTGCAGAGGAGCTGAGTTACCGTTCATAGGCATGGGAGCGCTGGTCGTTTGATTGTGGCGCTCTGAGGAACGGGTGGATAAACGATGCTTGGTGCCCGGAAAGGGACTCGAACCCCCACGACCTTGCGGCCACTAGGACCTGAACCTAGCGCGTCTGCCAATTCCGCCATCCGGGCACAGATGCGAGTGACTACGCCAGGGGCGTAGATCTTTTTCGCGCGGCAGTCCTCTCGGACCACCTTTCAGGAGAGGATTACAGTAATATTCTACAGGTGCATCGCCGGGTGTCAAACTCGCGACGCCGCATCCGATAAGCGTCGTCTCTCCAGAAGAAGCCGCTCGACCAGGAATTTGAATGGAATCCGCAAAGAAGCTTTCCCCAGATGTGGTCCGGCAGTTGCGTTCACTCGCTCACGACCTCAGCAATTCGATCGAGACCATTTTGCAGGCATGTTATCTGCTCGGCCAATCGAATCTGCAGGGGAACAATAAGAAGTGGGTTGGACTTATTGACACTGCCGCACAAGACTCCGCCCGCATCAATCGGTCGATCCGTGAAATCCTGCGTTCCCAAAGTTAACAGTGAGCAACGTGAACAAGCCCGACCAGAATCTTTGGCGGATCGGCGAAAATTTCTGGCTAGCTTTCGAGCCGGGCGTTCATAGTGATCTCCGCCTTCAGCAGTTTGGAGACGGGACAGCCTGATTTAGCGTTTTCCGCAGCCTGGTTAAAGCTCGCTTGATCCGCTTTGGGTACCCGCGCCACAACGTCCAATTGCACGGCGGTGATCGTCCAACCAGAGTCCAGCTTTTCCATCGTCAGGGTGGCGTTGGTGGAGATGCTTTCCGGCGTCAAATTTTGGGTGCCCAGCTGCGCCGAAAGCGCCATGGAGAAGCATGCCGCATGGGCGGCGGCGATCAGTTCTTCTGGATTCGTTCCGGGAGTGTTCTCAAAACGCGTGGTAAAGGAGTAAGCAGTGTTGGCGAGAACTCCGCTGGTAGAAGACACGGTCCCCTTACCGTCCTTGAGGCCGCCCTTCCAGACGGCACTAGCCTTTCGCTGAAGTTTCACGGTTCACTTCCTCTGTTGAGCTCGATATCACTGCCACAACACGGTATCGCAGGCTGACATGTGGTGTCCAGCAACTCGCCCATCGTTGAAGGCGAAAGTCCAGCGCCTCGCCCGCAAGGATGTTAGTCTCGCAGTCACTCCGATAGTGACCCTATTGGACAAAATTATTGGATGAGTGGTTCGGGAATTGAAGGAGATTCGAGCTAAGAATTCGGGTTCGAATAGGGCGACGTGGCCGGTCTACCGCCGTTCTCCTTCGACCAGCCCAAAACAGAGGAAACGGCAAAAACCTGTACCGTCGCCCATCCTTTGAGCCATCAACATAGACGAGAACAGTGCACTAGCGCAATCCGGCAAACACCGTACCTGAGTACCACCGTAATGATGCCGGGCTAGTAGAAATCAGAACAACTGAGGTAAAAACCGCAGCAAAGGCAGCTCAGCTTGCAGCTTTGTTGGGTCAGTGTTTCGCCGCAGTTTGGACAGATGCGGCTCGAATCTTCGTGAAGCCGACCGCGATCAGGATTTAGATGTGGACTATCGGCCGGCTGGGTCCGTAGCAATTCATGCTGATTTCGGGACATTGGGCAACATTATCGGCTCACGGTTGTTGTCTGACAATGGCTTACCGGCGACATTCCGGTCGGCCGGCAGGTTGCTGCTCCAGCTATCAGCAACTATGGACCAGGTGCCCATTCTGCGCCAAGCCTTCAGGTACTTTCCTCGATCGGCTACCGTGGTTCCATTGGGTTGCCGGATGCTGATCGTATACTCACCAATTTCGAGCGCCATGTCACCCGAGGCTTCCACACGGATGGTCTCTTGGCGCAAGTCCTGATAACCACCTTCGCCATAGCGGCGCATGGTGCGTTCAATGGCGTGAGCGCCTTGCACTAAATCGTGATTCGGAGGCATCCAGACCCCGTCGGGCGCGAAAATCGCCGCGACCTGATCGTAATTGGCTGTATTGAAGGCGGTGCAGAAATCCTGGCTGCGCTCACGGATGATGGATTCCGCGTCGCGGAACGGACCGGAGCCAGGCACACTACTGCTGTAGGGCCGGTACATCTACTACCTCCTGGGGGAAGGCAACGCACCTCGACCACGGTGCAAGTGACACTTTGTTCTAAGAATTCTAGCGCAAAACTTGGCTGTGCAACGGAAACTTTCGCGAGCGAGCGAAATATTTACGAGCCAGACTCAATTCACATGATAAGCAGTTGAACAACATCGCCGAGTGTTTCTCGCCTTGATGCGAGAAAGCGGCTAGGGACGACTGGATGTCACGGGCTTACTCGATGGAGCGCTCAGGTATTTCTCCATAGGTATTTCGAAGTACATAAGCTCGTGTCCATTAGAGTCGCGAATGCCGGTCAGATAGAAGTTGGCCCCCGCCAGCGGTGTAGAGACGTCGGACACATCAAAGAACAGAAATCCCGATTGCGTGCTATGAGGTTCAACCGCCTTGGCCTGGAATTGGGCTGCATCGATTTCTTCGAGCGCTTGCTTGCTGACTGCGCCTTTCACCTTCTTGCGAGGGAATGGGAGCGGCGAAGGAACGTTGCTTTGAGCGGGATGAGAAAGGCGCCGGTACAGGTCATCCGAGGTCGCGGGGAGCAATTTGGACCGATTGACGGTCACCAATTGCGCGTTCATGTTGTTGAGTGAGATCGGTTGATCGCCGTCGTTAGTGATGATCAGCAGTATCGGCATGTAGCCTTCATCGCGGTACTTCACGGAGAAGATCTGGGCCTTGTCCGCCATATCGTACGGATCGACAGCCGCGGTCACGTGCTCGGTGGGATGCTCATCGCGTGCGGGGTAGTCCTTCGCTGATTGCACCACGGGTTTAACGAAATCCTTACCGGCAAAACAAAGCGCTGGGGCAAGAACGAGTAGCGCGAAAACTGTTCGGATCGCGCCGCACACGCCCGGTCGAGCACTGGTATTCGTGTGGCGTGGTACGCCTAGCCACATTGTATTGGTCCTATATGGAAGGCGGGAAGGCGTCGATCGCATAATGAATTATAGGATGCAAGCCGCCGAATGCGTGGTCTCCGCGAGCAAGTTCCGCTTTCGAAGGTCTCGTCCATTAGAATGGCGTTTCCTTCATGTACCTGGTCTACAGCGCGCTGCTCGCGGTGTGGTTCCTTGCGACTTTGCCATATTGGCTGATCCAGATGAGCCGGCATGGAAAATACCGTGCCGGACTCGCGGAGCGGCTCGGTCGCGTGCCGGCCCGGTTGAGGTCACGTCCGGACCAACCCGTCATTTGGGTGCATGCCGTGTCGGTGGGAGAGGTGCTCGCCGTCAGCCAACTGGTCACGCAGATCACGAATGACTACCCCGAATATCAAGTGTTTGTTTCAACCACGACCGAAACCGGGCAAACACTTGCGAAGAAAAAATTCGGCGAAGCGAACGTGTTTTATTGTCCCGTAGATTTTGCATTCGCGATTCGCCCGTACCTGGACGTCCTTAATCCGAGGTTGTTGATCCTGGCCGAAACCGAGTTCTGGCCTAACCTTCTGAGATTAACGCGCAACCGGGGAGCGTGGATCGCGGTTGTCAATGCTCGTATTTCGAACCGGTCATTTCCTGGGTATCGCCGTATACAACGTTGGCTCAAGCCGGTGCTCGCAAATGTTGATCTTTTCCTTGCGCAAACCGAGGAGGACGGGCGGCGGCTGACCGCAATTGGGGCGCGTCCAGAGCGGTTGCAAGTGACTGGGAATGTGAAGTTTGATGTGAACCCGCCGAACGCCCCCCGCATCGTCCGTAATCTGAGGACAGCCTTCGAATCGGCAGGAGCACGCCCGGTGCTGGTCTGCGGCAGTACCGTGGAAGGCGAAGAGCCATTGTTGCTGCAGACTTTTCAGAATGTTCTCGCCAGCCATCCACGAGCGGTGATGATCCTGGCGCCCCGGCACCCAGAGCGTTTTCCGGAGGTGATGAAACTCCTGGAAAGCTTCGGCACCCGCTTCTGGCGCCGATCTCTGTGGAATGGTGAGCCCATCTCTGGCGGGGTTTTCCTGGTGGATACCATTGGGGAACTGGCCGCGCTGTATGCACTGGGAACGCTGGCGTTTGTAGGAGGCAGTTTGGTGCCGCGTGGAGGGCACAACATCATCGAGCCCGCTCAGTACGGAGTGCCAATCGTAGTGGGCAATCACACGGAAAATTTCCGCGACCTCGTTGGTCTATTTCAGACCCAGAATGCGGTGAAGGTGGTCGGTCCTGCCGAACTGCCGCTCGCATTCATGGAATTGATTGAAGACGAGTCACTGCGCGCTACTCTTGGACAGAATGCAGCGGCAACTTTGCGCTCGCAACGGGGAGCGACCCAGAGAACGATTTCTGCCTTATCGCAATTATTGTTGCAGCCAGCGTCATCCCCTCCGGCCGCGAACGGCGAGGATCGCACAGATAGGCCGCAAACCGGATGAGCTTGCTGAGCGCTATATACGAAACTGGCGTCTGGGCGCGGAATGCCCTCTACGACTTTTCCGTTCTACCCATTCGAAGGCTGGAAGGCCCCGTCATTAGTGTTGGAAACCTTTCGGTGGGTGGAGCGGGAAAAACTCCGTTTGTCATTCTCTTGGGAGAGCTGCTCAAGGAACGCGGTTTGCAATTCGATGTGCTGTCGCGGGGCTACGGCCGGAAGACTCGCGGGACGGCTATCGTCGATCCAGGCGGATCACCGCGTGATTTTGGCGACGAACCTCTACTGATCGCCCGCCGGTTGCAGGTACCGGTGATTGTGGGAGAGGACCGCTACCAAGCGGGACGGCACGCGGAGTCGAAGTTCGGCGCACAGCTTCACGTGCTCGATGACGGCTTTCAACATCGCGCTCTTCACCGCGATTTCAATATAGTTCTGGTTACGCCGGAAGACGGCCGCGACCACCTGCTGCCGTCTGGTCGCTTGCGCGAACCGCTTTCGGCATTGGAGCGGGCAGATGCCGTGGTGCTTACCAGTGGCGCGTCCGCGGAGAATTTTCCAATTAATAACCAGGTTGTCTGGCGGGTTCGGCGCGGCATTGTCGCCAAAGATATACCGGAGCGACCGGTAGCATTTTGCGGGATTGCGCGGCCAAAGAATTTCTTCCTTCAGCTCAGGACGGCAGGCATTGAACTGGCGGCGGAAGCGGTGTACCGCGATCATCACGCATACACGGAAAAAGATATCCGTGAACTTCTGCGAGCAAAGCAGGATAGTGAAGCCGGAGGGTTCGTTACGACCGAAAAGGATGCCATCAATCTCGCCGGTTATTATTCGGCGCTGCAACCATTGGCAGTAGTGCCGGTCAAAATGGAGTTGCTCGACGCTGCTAATGCTGTTGATACCATGATGCGTCGTATAGCAGACCGCAACATGCCGGCATGAGAGAATTTCCGGTTGAGCTTACGGAGCTTTCAGTCGCGGGTTGCACCACCCGGTATCTGGCCAGCCAATGAATAGAACTCAGCAGATCGAACGCCTGACGAAAATCATCGAGTCGTTTCCCAAAATTACGATCGCGGTTCTCGCCGACCTCGTAGCGGATGAATTTATCTTCGGCGAAATCACCCGCGTCTCCCGGGAAGCCCCGGTTCTGATTCTTAAGCGCAGGGAGCGCACCGTTCTTCCCGGCGGCGGAGCCAATGCCATTTACAATCTGGCCGACTTAGGAGTGAATGTGCTCCCTGTCGGGTTGGTAGGAGATGACGAGCCGGGACGATTGCTGCTCCGTGCGTTTCGCCAGAAACACATTCCGGTTAGTGGCGTGCTCAAGGACAAGAGCTACACCACCGTGACTAAAAGCCGAATTCTTGCGGGCATGACGCATACGTCGCGGCAGCAGGTAGTACGGGTTGACCGTGAGCCGGAGAGTGCGCCCAACGCGCACCTGACGCGCGAACTCATCCTGGCGGCACGGGAGTATTCGCGGGCATCAGATGCCCTCCTGATTTCCGACTACGGTTACGGCGCGGCCACTCCAGCCATTGTCAACGCGCTCAGAGATAGGAAAGTGCGAAACGAGATTCCATTGGTGTTGGATTCCCGTTATCGTGCATTGGAGTTCAGCGGCGTCACTTCGGCCACTCCCAATGAGCCCGAGGTGGAAGAGATGCTGGGAGTGCGTATCGGCAATGATTGGGAGAAATTGGTGTGGGCGGGAGAAGCGGTGATGGCAAAAATGAAGTTGCAATCGCTCGTCATCACTCGCGGCCGCGATGGCATGGTGGTTTTCTCGCGCCGCCACAAACCAATCGATATTCCAATCATCGGGTCCGACCAGGTGGTCGATGTGACGGGCGCCGGCGACACCGTGGTTGCCACTTTTTCGGCGGCGCTTGCCGCGGGTGCGAGCAGCGAAGACGCCGCTCACCTCGCCAATTACGCTGGTGGTATTGTGGTCATGAAGCGCGGCACGGCAACAGTGTCCGCACAGGAACTGCTGCAGGCGCTTGCGCATTCTGTTCCGGTAACAAGATCGCATTGAGCACTCCAGCCAACGCAAAGATTTTTTCGCGCTCCGAACTAAAGCAGCAGGCGGAGAATTGGCGCCGATCTGGGGAGAGAATCGTGCTCGCCAATGGATGCTTCGACCTGCTGCATGTCGGCCACGTGCGTTATTTGCATGCCGCGAAACAGATTGGCGGCAGGTTGATCGTAGCTCTCAATTCCGATGAGTCGGTCCGCGAACTCAAGGGTTCGGGACGTCCGCTCATGCCTGCCGGCGAGCGCGCCGAAATTCTTGCCGCCCTGGCCGACGTTGATGCAGTTGTCATCTTTCCTGAAAAAGATGTGCGGGCGCTGATTCGTGAGCTCCGTCCGGACGTGCAGGCCAAAGGCACGGACTATTCGGTCGATACGGTTCCGGAGCGCGATGCCATGGCCGAAGTCGGCGGACGGGTGATGATTGTGGGCGATCCAAAGGACCACTCTGTGACTGAGATTATCCGGTCTCGCGTGCCGCGACAGGAGACGCCCGGCTATGAATGATGGTGGTCCGTCCTCGCCGCTTGTGGAGCGAATGCTAATTGTTCGACTCAGTTCCATGGGCGATGTCATTCACGCGCTGCCTGCGGCCGGCGCGCTGCGCAAGGCTTACCCCGCGGCAATTTTCGGATGGCTGGTGGAAGAACGTTGGGCAGAATTGCTATGTACCCTGCGAACTCCGCGGTCGGGACCCCGTTCTCAGGGGCGTCCATTAGTGGACCGGTTGCACGTCGTCAACACCAAAGCCTGGCGCAGTGCCGTGCTTTCCGATCAGACATGGAGAGAAGTTCTGTTCGGTCTGAGCGATTTGCGGGCCATGCGCTACAGCGTCGCCGTTGACTTGCAGGGGGCTGCGCGTTCAGCCTTGCTGGCGCGGTGGTCGGGCGCCACGGTGATCGCGGGGGCCAGAATGCCTCGCGAGAACATCGCCACCATGTGGTATACGCGCCAGGTGCTCACGTCAGGAACGCACGTTGTGCAGCAGAACTTATCGCTGGCCGGAGCCGTAGTGCGGCGCCCTCTTGCGGCTGAACGCGCAATGTTCCCTTGCGATCCTGCCGCCGAGAGTGACCTCGATGAGCGCTTGAAAGCTAAGAACATTGCGGAGTTTGCCATCCTTAATCCCGGCGCGGGATGGGGAGCCAAGCGGTGGCCGGCCGCGCGTTATGGCGAAGTTGCGAAGGAACTGGGCGAACTTGGACTTCAGTCAGTCATCAATTTCGGACCTGGGGAAGAACAACTCGCTGAGGAGGCGCACCGGGCAAGCGGGGGAACTGCCCAGGTTTTCCTGTGCTCGTTGACTGAGCTGATGGCTCTCACTCGCCGCTCAAAGCTTTTCGTCGGCGGAGACACCGGCCCTATGCACCTGGCGGCGGCACTAGGGATTCCGGTTGTCGCGTTGTTTGGCCCAACCAATCCCGCGCGCAATGGCCCGTACGGAACGGCTAGCATTGTGCTGCGAAGCGCTTCAAGTTCCACTTCGCACTCGCGCCGCGCACAGCCTGATGAAGGCCTGCTGGAAATTACTCCGAAGCAGGTTGCATCGGCTGCCATGCAACTTTTGCGGAGAGCGTGTGCCTAATGCTGGCAAGCCGTCTTCCGCCGAAGCCGGAAAGAGCTGGCCGGCGATCGCGCGCCGTATCCGCGTGCCTCTGGGATTTGCCTTCGCTGCCTTCTACCTGGCCGTAGCGCGACCCACGCGGAACTCGCTGCTGTGGGGATCTTCTCTCATCATCGCGGGGCTGGTAATCCGTGCTCTTGCCTCGGCAAATGTAGAAAAGAACGAGCGCCTCACCACCACCGGTCCCTATGCGTATACTCGAAACCCACTGTACCTTGGCTCGCTGGTGCTGGCCGGGGGCTTTGCCGTGGCCGCGCTAAGCGTGTGGATCGTGCTCGGCATGGTCGCGATCTTCAGCGCTGTCTACATTCCCGTAATTCTCTCGGAGGAATCCTATCTTCGTCAGAAATTCCCCGAGTTTGCGGGCTATGCGAAGCATGTACCTCGGCTTCTACCGCGTCTCACTCACTTTCGTAATCAGCCCAGCGGATTTTCCTGGTCTTTATACTGGAAACACCGCGAGTACAATGCGACGGTGGGCGCCGTAATCATGTTTGCGGCGCTGATCGGCAAACATTGCTGGATCTCGAGCTGAAAAGAAAACATGCCCCGAATTCGCAAAAGCTACTTTGGCATCTAACTTCCACATGCACGATCTTGGTTCGAAGGCTCGGGTAGTGTGCCTGCTGTTGACCGGTCTGTTCACAAGTCCCCTCTCTCTTGCCCAGAACAATGCTGCGCCCGCCACGGTGAAGGCCGCGTCCGGCCCGCAAATCATGCCGCCACCACCGAATTACCGGTTTCCCAATGGACAAGGTTATGTGTATAGCGTGGAATGGCACATGTTCACGGCCGGTACTGCTGTTGTGCGTATGGATGCAGCAGGCCCAGAGCAGAAAGTCACGGCCATTGCGAACTCGTCTGGATTTGTAAACACATTGTATGGAGTTCACGATCACTTTGAGGCGCGCTTCAATCCCCGAACATTCTGCTCAGTTTGGGTAACGAAGCACACCGAAGAAGGCCCACATAAACGCGACACCCAGGTGCGCTTTGACTATGCGGCCACCAAGAGCGTGCTCGACGAGAAAAACCTGAAGTCAAGCGAGACAAAACATGCGGAAAATGATATTCCGTCCTGCGTGACCGATGTGGTAACCGGCTTTTATTACTTAGCCTCATTGCCTTTGCAGGTCGGGGACAGCTATTCGTTCCCCGTGAACGACGGCGGCAAGACGGCGGAAGTGGCGGCGCGGGTGGAAGGTCGCGACCAGGTGAAGACCCCAGTTGGGACATTTCAGACCCTTCGTGTGTCGTCGGAAGCCATTTCCGGAACACTCAAGGGAAGAGGCAAAGTGTGGACCTGGTTTAGCGATGATCAAAACCGTACCCCGGTCCAAATGCGGGCGAAACTCGCCTGGGGCACGCTCCTGTTCCGTCTGCAGCGCATCGAGCACCAGTGAACCTGCTCATCGCAATGCCGCGGTTTGAACACGAACCATAGCAGCTCACGCCAGCATCTGGTTTGCACGGAGGTTTTTTGGCCTACATACAATTCCTGGGTGCCGCCGGAACAGTGACCGGCTCCAAGCACCTGATCAATACTTCAGTGGAGGGGAACGGCAAAGATGGTTTTCAAGTTCTCATCGACTGCGGGCTGTTCCAGGGACAGAAAGAATGGCGGGAGCGGAACTGGCAGGATCTGCCGATTCATCCACGGGAGATCGATGCCGTGGTGCTCACTCATGCCCACCTTGACCATAGTGGGTGGATTCCTCGCCTGGTGAAAGCTGGATTTCGAGGGCCGATCTATGCGACGCAGGCCACGATTGATTTGTGCTCCGTGCTGCTGCCCGACTCCGGCCACCTGCAGGAAGAAGATGCGGCTTTTTACAACAAGCACCAGAAGTCGAAGCACCGCCCGGCATTGCCGCTGTATACCATGGAGGAAGCGCAAAATTGCCTGCAGTACTTTCATGCGGTCCCGCTGGAGACCACGACGCAATTGTCGACCGAGCTTGAGTTCCGGTTCGTGCGAGCCGCGCACATTCTCGGCTCCGCTATGGCCGAGGTCACTCTAAAGACGAACCGCGCAGGGCGGCGTCTGCTCTTCACCGGTGACATTGGACGTGTTCGCAATAACACCATTTCCCCGGGCAAAGTTGTTCGTTCCGGCCCAACGGAGGGCGAAAGCGCAGATGTGGTGGTGATGGAAAGCACATACGGGAATCGCGAGCACCCGACGAATGATCCCCGGCCTCAGCTTGCGCAACTGGTGCGCCAGGCGGCGGAACGGGGTGGTAGTGTCGTTGTTCCGGCGTTTGCAGTGGAACGCACCCAGAAGTTCGTCTTCATGCTGAAACAGCTGATGGAAGCAGGACAGATGCCGCGGCTACCGGTTTTCTGCGACAGCCCGATGGCGATCAAAGCAGTCGAAATTTTCCTGAAGCACACGGAAGAGTACAGCGACGAGACCCGACATCTGATCTCGAAAAGCGGGTCGCCGCTCCAATGGCCGGGATTCACCTTCGCATCGACGCCGGAAGAATCAAAGAAAATCAATGAGACACGCTATCCATGCATCATCATCTCTTCCAGCGGCATGGTGACGGGAGGGCGCATTCTTCATCACCTGGCGCAGCGGCTGCCCGATCCCAAGAACCTGGTGATCTTTATCGGGTTCCAGGCCCCGGGCACACGCGGTTTTACCATCAAGAGTGGCGCCCCCGAGGTGAAGATCTTCGGCGAGATGGTGCCGATCCGCGCGCAGATTGCGGCGCTCGAACAATTCAGCGATCACGCCGACACGCCGGAGTTGCTGCAGTGGCTGCATACGTTCAGGGCCAAGCCGTCCGCTACATATCTTGTACACGGCGAGCCGGCTGCTGCATCGCAACTGCAGGCCGCCATCAACAAAGAATTGGGATGGAACGTCCAAGTGGCGCAATGGTTGCAAAAAGTCGCGCTGTGATTGTAAGCAGGAGGTCGTTTCACAAAATCAGTGAATCGAAAATATGGTTGGGCTTTATGACGGATGCGGAACTCAAAAAGCTGTTGGAAGCAGCGGAGCAGAGTCCCAGAGAGATAGCGGCCGCGGTTTCCGGGCTGTCAGATAGAATGCTGCGTTACAAACCAGCACCGGAGAAGTGGTCGATCCTGGAAATTCTGGGGCATCTCGCGGATATCGAGATCGTGTATGCCTACCGCTTGCGACAGATGCTCGCGGATGAGAAGCCGGTGATTGCGCCTATGGATCAGGATGCGTGGGCTCGGCATCTCGGCTATCTCGAAAGCTCCCCGGCTGAACTAGTGGCGCTCTACGGACTTAATCGTCATCACACCCTGCGCCTGTTGAGACGGCTCAGAGCCGGTGATTTGGAAAAATCGGCGTTCCATCCAGAGCGCCAAGGGAATGTCAGCGTAGCGGACGTGGTGCAGATGATGGCGGGTCACGGCAGTAATCACTTGGCGCAAATCGAGCGGCTGAAGAAAGAAGTGAGCAGTCGGTGAGTGGCCGCGAGCCGGCGATGTCGAAAGCACCGTCAAGCGGGATGATGCGCGTTGCTGAACCGCACCAGAGCTGACAGTTTGGTGGCTGCGGCCCCGGAATCAATCGCGTGCACCGCGACGGGCAAGGCATCGCCCAGATGATCGGCTTTTCCTGCTGCCACCAGGGCAGCCGCGGCGTTGAGCAGCACGACATCACGACAGGGCGATTTTTTTCCTCCCAGAATTTCGCGAATGATGGCTGCATTGGCTGCGGCATCTCCGCCTGAAATCGACTCCATCGGAGCGCGCTGTAATCCGAATTCTTCCGGAGCGACGTCGTAAGTGTGTACGCCCGCGTTGCGCACCTCCGCCACCCGGCTGAGGCCGGTAATGGTGATTTCGTCGAGTCCGTCCTCGCCATGCACAACCAGCGCCCGCCGCAGACCTAATATGCTGAGGGCCTCTGCCAGTTTCTCCACCAGATCGGAAGAATAGACGCCCACGACCTGGGCGGAAGCGCGGGCGGGATTGGTCAATGGTCCCAGCAGGTTAAAAATGGTGCGCAGCCGGAGTTCGCGACGGGCGGGCTGAACGTATTTCATGGCTGAATGCATGGCAGGAGCAAACAGGAATGCAATGCCCACTTCTTCCAGGCACGTGGCAATGCGCGCCGGAGGCAGGCCGATATTCACGCCAAGCGCTTCCATCACATCGGCGGAGCCACATTGCGAGCTCACACTGCGATTGCCATGCTTGGCCACGCGAACGCCGGCCCCGGCGACTACCAGGGCGGTGGCGGTCGAAATGTTGAAAGTGCCGCTCGCATCCCCTCCGGTGCCACAGGTATCGACCAGGGCGTCGCGTTCAGTGCCACTCACATCCACCGTGGAATCGCGTTGCAGGTTGAGAGGAGCGGCCGCTTTGCGAATTGCCTCGGCAAAGCCGACGATCTCCTCGACCGTTTCGCCTTTCATGTGCAACGCTACGAGTAGCGCGGCGATTTGCGCGTCGGTGCATTCGCCCGCAAGGATCTGCGACATCACCGCGCGCGCGTCCTCGCGGGTCAGCGACTGGCGGTGATTGGCGATGAGATGCAGTGCGTCGGTAATCATTGCCACGTACAGGTTAGCATTGAGCCCAAGACCGTCACGTCTCGATGTGACGGCTTACGTTTGCCCAACGTGAACGCGTTCTATAGAATCGGAGGTTTGCTGCCTGCAGTCCAAGCCGCAAGCAAGCTCCTGCCTGTCGTCCCTATGGAACCAGGAACTGTGGTCAACCAGGAATCATTATGAAAATTCATGAGTACCAGGGAAAAGAAATATTGAGGAAGTATGGCGTGGCCGTGCCACGGGGAGAAATGGCAACCACCCGCGAGCAAGCCGAAGCCGCAGCTCGCAAGCTCTTTGAGGGGGGATCCACAGGAGTCGTGGTCAAGGCGCAGATTCATGCGGGTGGCCGCGGCAAGGGAGGCGGGGTAAAGATCGCCAAGTCGGTGGAGGAAGCTGCGGAGATCGCGGCAAAGATGCTGGGTATGACCCTCGTCACGCATCAAACGGGATCCGAAGGCAAAGTTGTGCAGCGTTTGCTGATCGAAGAAACGCTGCCGATCGAGAAGGAACTGTACATCGGCATCCTCGTGGATCGCGGGGAAGGCAAGCCCGTGTTTATGGCTTCAGCGGCCGGCGGTATGGAGATCGAACAGGTCGCGGCGGAAAATCCGAGCGCAATTCTGAAGGAATACGTCGATCCCGGCATGGGCCTCGAAGCATTTCAGGCGCGTAAACTGGCTTTTCAATTGGGATTGAAGCCGCAGCAGATCAACCAGGCGGTGCAGTTCATGCAGGGGCTGTACCAGGCATTCCTCAGTTCAGACGCTTCGCTGGTCGAGATCAATCCATTCATTACTACTACCGACGGCCGGCTGTTTGCCCTCGATGCCAAGTTCAACTTCGACGACAACGCGTTATTTCGCCATGCGGATATCAAAGCCCTGCGGGATACCAGCGAAGAAGATCCGCTCGAAGTTGAGGCCTCGAAGTACAACCTGAACTACATAAAACTCGACGGTAATGTGGGCTGCATGGTCAATGGCGCCGGACTTGCGATGGCTACCATGGACATCATCAAATACGCGGGCGGCATGCCGGCAAATTTTCTGGATGTGGGCGGCGGCGCCAATGCTGAGCAGGTAACCCACGCCTTCGAAATCCTGCTGAGCGATAAGAATGTGAAAGCGGTGCTGATCAACATTTTTGGCGGAATTCTTCGCGTCGACACGCTGGCCAATGGCGTAGTGGAAGCGGCGCAGAAAACTCACATTCAGCTGCCTATCGTGCTGCGCCTGGAGGGCACGAACGTGGAAGCCGGACGCGAGATCCTGAAGAACTCGGGCCTAAATCTTATTGTGGCTGAAACTATGAAAGATGCGGCCGAGAAGGTGGTCGCAGCCGCGGGATCGTAATCACATACTGGGGATTTTGGGACGGCACGCAAGCGAATGATTTCTTAACTTTGGAAGAGAGTCATCATGGCAATTTTAGTCGACAAGAGAACGCGAGTTATTGTGCAAGGCTTAACCGGGCGCGAGGGAACATTTCACGCGAAAGCCTCGGCAGATTACGGCACCAATATTGTGGGCGGCGTGACCCCGGGGAAGGGCGGCACCACGCATGAAGGCTGGCCCATTTTCAACACGGTGCAGGAAGCAGTGGACAAAACGGGCGCCAATGCTTCGGTCATCTTCGTACCGCCGCCATTCGCGGCCGACGCCATGATGGAAGCCGCCGATGCCGAGGTGGAACTGATCGTCTGCATCACCGAGGGCATTCCCACACTCGACATGGTGCGCGCATGGGAGTTCCTGCAGGACCGTCGCTCGCGGTTAATCGGGCCGAACTGTCCCGGCATCATATCGCCCGGCAAGTGCAAAATCGGCATTATGCCGGCCCACATCCACAAGGAAGGGCCGATCGGCATCGTCTCCCGCTCGGGGACGCTTACCTACGAAGCCGTATACCAATTGACAACGCGTGGCATCGGTCAGTCGACGGCTATCGGTATAGGCGGCGATCCCATCATCGGCACGAATTTTGTGGATGCCCTGGAGTTGTTCAATCGCGATGCGCAAACCGAGGCCGTGATCATGATTGGCGAGATTGGCGGCAATGCGGAAGAAACGGCCGCCGAATACGTGCGCAACCACATGAAAAAGCCGGTAGTGGGATTCATCGCAGGCCAAACCGCGCCCCCGGGACGCCGTATGGGCCACGCCGGCGCCATCATCTCCGGCGGGAAGGGCACTGCCTCCGAAAAGATCAAGGCCATGGAAGCCGCAGGTATCAGAGTGGCAAAATCTCCCGCGGCCATCGGCGAGACGCTTGTGTCAGTCTTGGGCGCTGCCGTGGCCAAGGCATAGTAGTCGAACGGAAACTGAGACCAACCAACGATTAATCCCAGAGGACGAACGACCAAACCATGAAGACGCTGCAACGCACGTTGACCATTATCAAGCCCGACGCGGTCAAGAGAAACGCTATCGGCGACATCATTGAGCAGTTTGAAAAAAATGGATTTCACATCCTTAGCATGAAGATGCTGGAAATTTCCAAGCACCAGGCAGAGCAGTTTTATGCGGTGCACGCGGGCAAGGGATTTTTTGAGTCGCTGACCAACTTCATGTCGAGCGGCCCGATTGTCGTAATCGCGCTCGAAAAGGAAGACGCCATCGCCGATCTGCGCAAGCTCATGGGTGCCACCAACCCCGCCAATGCCGCGGAGGGTACCATCCGCAAGAAGTGGGCGAGCAACATTGAATACAATGCCATACACGGGTCCGACGCCGAAGACACGTCGCGCTTCGAATTAAGCTATTTCTTCGCCGGTTATGAGCTGGTGAAATAAGGGGCCCGCCGCAGCGACTGATAACGAGAACTGATCATCGAGAACTGATTCCATGCCTCTAGTCCAGATCACCATGCTCGAAGGACGCACTACTGAACAAAAACGAAAGCTTGCGCAACGTATTACCGATGCGATGGTGGAAGAGGCAGGTGCGCGCCGGGAGGCGGTTGTCGTGGCTTTTCATGAAGTGTCAAGAGAGAGCTACGCTTCCGGCGGTGTGCTGATGTCTGATAAGGGCAAGTGATTTCGGCGCCAGGCAGAACCCTAAAATCCAGGTTAGCTTAGGGGTTCGTAGAGCTGACCTTCCACGCGTTCGCCGTGCTTGGGCAGTTCTTTCTTGGCGTATTGCAGGAAATGCGGTGCGGCGCGATGGGCCTCGAGCGCGGCGTCGTCCTTGTACTGTTCGTAGATGAAAAAGCGCCGCGGCTCGGTTTTGTGCCGGTGTACCAGGTACATGGCGCAGCCCGGTTCCTTGCGTGATTCTTCTGTCAGCTTTTGGAAAATCGCGGTAACTTCCGCCTCGTGTCCCGTCTTCGCCATCCAGGTTACCGCCAAGACCACCATCGGTTGCTCTCCTGGTAAATCTATGCGCGGGCCCTTTCGTCCCGTGCCCCCTTGGACCTGTTCAGCTGGGCCGAAAACTCCTCTGCGAACATTGTCTGCTCGCGATCGGGACCGGTGGAAATCATGCCAATTTTGGCCCCGGTTTCACGTTCCACGAACGAAAGATATTCGCGGGCAGCTTTCGGCAGATTTCCGATATCCGTAATTCCCTGGGTCGATGTGCGCCAACCCGGCATCTTCTCATAAACGCACTCGATTTTGTCATATCCGCTGGCCTGTGCGGGAATTTCCGACGTTTGCTTGCCGTTGATCTTGTAAGCGACGCAAATCGGAATCTCGGCCAATTCGTCGAGCACATCCAGTTTCGTCACCACCAGCCACGAAATGCCGTTGAGCATGACCGCGTAGCGTAATAGAGGCAAATCAATCCAGCCACAGCGTCGAGGACGCCCGGTCACGGCGCCGAATTCGTTGCCGCGGGCGCGAATCTGGTCGCCAACGGCATCCAGCGCTTCAGTGGGAAATGGACCGCCGCCCACACGCGTGCAGTACGCCTTGGTCACGCCAATCACACTGTCAATCGCCGTGGGCGCCACTCCGGTGCCGGTGATCGCTCCGCCGGAGGTAGCGCTGGAGGAAGTGACAAATGGGTACGTGCCGTGGTCGATATCGAGCATGGTGCCTTGCGCCCCCTCGAACATGACCGAGTCGCCGGCACGGAGCGCCTCGTTCAGAAGCACCGCGGTGTCGCACACGAAAGGCGCGATCTGCTCGGACGCCCGGGCATATTCCTCGTACATCTTGTCGGCATCAAGCGGCTCGGAGTTGAACAGGGCATGCGCGATCATGTTCTTTTCGCGGCATGCATTCTCGATATGGGTTTTCAGCAACTTCAGGTCGAGCAGGTCGGCGACGCGAAGGCCCCGGCGCCCCATTTTGTCTTCGTAAGCCGGGCCGATGCCGCGAGAGGTGGTGCCAATCTTCACGCGCCCGGGCGCGTTCTCCGCCGCCAGTTCGATCATGCGGTGATAGGGCAGAATTACCTGGGCCCGATTGCTGACGAACAGATTCCCGTCGACGGCAACACCCATTTGCCGCAGCCCGGAGACCTCCTTCAGAAATGCAACCGGATCGAGCACTACTCCATTGCCGATCACGCCACGGCAGCCCGGGCGCAGCACGCCCGAAGGAACCAGTTGCAAAACGAACTTCTTGCCATTGATGATAACGGTGTGGCCGGCGTTGTGGCCTCCGGCGTAACGAGCCACAACAGGGAAGCTTTCGGATAAGACATCAACGATTTTGCCCTTGCCTTCGTCACCCCATTGTGCCCCGACCACGACCGTAGTTTTACCCTTTTTCAATGCTTGCTCCGTGGAAAGATGATGCCGCCGCCTGCGGCTGAACTACGAGGTCGCACACACTCGTGTCCCGCGGAAGATGCCGCTTTTTGCTGAGCTACCAGGGATTGTGCGGAACGGGATGTGTACTAGGAATGATACCGTACTTACCTGCCGGGAGTCACCCGGAGTCGGCAGACAATACTTCTGGGTCGTTACATGGGTTTCGAACTCCTCCCAGGCCGCCGGCAGATCAGCGCTTTGTGCCTTCCTTCTTCGGACTGCGTTCCACGATGTACTCGCTGACCACTTTCTTCCATTTTCCCTGAGCCTTAAGAATGTACTCGACGGCGTCGCGGGCTGCCCCATCACCGCCGCAATGCTCGGTCACCATGTGCGCCTCGTCTTTTACCTCCTCGCGGGCATTCGCCACCGCGATGGCAAAGCCGCAATTGCGCATGACGGGAAGGTCGATGACATCATCACCGACGAAGGCCGCTTCATTTGCCTGCAGCTTCTCCTGCTTGAGAATCTCTTCGAAAACCGTCAGCTTATCTTGGATTCCCTGGTGAACGTGCTCCATCTTCAGGTCGCGGGCACGCAGGGCTACGGTTTCGGAAATCCGTTTTGTGATCAGCCCAGTCTTAAGGCCGCCGAGGCGGGCGAGAGAAATGGCGGTCCCGTCGTGCGCGTGAAAGCCTTTTGCCTCGATGAGATTTTCGCTATGAAAGCCGAATCCGCCTTTTCCGCCATGCTTCGCGGACTGTTCCAGGACCGATTGCTTGGCTCCAGCGGGGGCGGGAAAAATCCAGATCTTGCCGTCTGTGAGTACACCGTCAACGTCAAAAAGGATGAGCTTAATCCTGCGGGCGCGTTTTTTAGACATGCGCGAAAAACTATATCATTCGCGGATTGGAAAACGGCAAGGCAGGCATCTGCGTGGTGCCAGTGCCATTCACTTCTGCGTGAGGGTAACCTGGTGCGCGCCGACTACGGCCGTATCGATTTTGTCCGGCAGTGGAAAGCGCGATTGAAGGCCAATGCCCGGGTACTTCGGCTGAATATACTTTTCCACGAACAACTGAAGAACGAAACGGGGAATTTCCACGCCGTCGAGCGAGACAGTGTCTACGTCAACGAAGCCCTGGTGTCCCGCGCCATGAGCGTGCGCGACCACTTCCACGTTGTGCACACCGCTGAACATCGAAAGCAAAGGATTGCTTGTGCCGTGACCAGCTCTAACCTGGTCGAAGTCCACGCGCGCATGGCCGGTAATAACTCCAGGCTGGCCCTGCAATTGCACCGATTTCACCCCTGCGGGAAATTCCAAGTCGCCTGAGGCGAGATAGGCGTTAATTTCCTCTTCCGTAAGCCTCGTGGGAACCTGGTCAGGATGCGCCAGCCTTCCGTTATGCTCGATCTGGGCTATCTTCCGGTCCGCGCTTGCAGTCAGCGCGGATTGCGCGGAACCTTGTGATTGCGCCACCACTCCAACGCCGAGCAGGAGAGGAACTGCAATCACCAGAGGAAAAGGGAACTTCATTGCTTAAGATCGGCCTGGGCTGCAGAACTGGAAACCGGCGTCACTTTTGGTTCGATCAATGTACCACCCACATCAAAACTATGTGAATGGTCTCGAGTGATTCTGATGTTGAGTTGAGTGCCCATGGTCGCGGTGCCACTTACCTGATAGATGCCGCTGGCATCGGCGAGTTTGCCTTCCTTCAACTCGAACGCGCCATCGTGCAAGAGAAGGCTACCGTCAAATCGTTTTACATGGATCGGGCCACCGTCGGAAGTCAGCCAGACGTGGGGAAGCGCACCGTCGTACATTTCAAAAGCGGCGCTTCCATTGGCCGATCCGAGCAATTCGGAAAGGCTATAACCGGCAAACGTCAATTGATATTTGGCGTTGGCTGTCCCTGAGATCCAGCCATCCTTCATGGCTGCCGCCAGTTGCATGAGCGACACATCCTTCAGTATTCCGGTTCCGGAATAGACAGGAGGCTTGGCAGTGAAGTCCGCTTGCCAGGTTCCGAGGTGTTTGCCGCCCAGGAAGTCGCCACGCAAATCGGTCAAACGTAATTGTCCTTGGCCAAGTTGAACTCGCGCCGACACGTGATCCGCAACTAGATTTTTGATTGCGAATCGATTTGCGCTGATTTTCCCTGCGGCTTGTAATTCGGTGAGCAGAGATTTTCCTGGCGCACTAGCCGACAGAATGCGATACCAAGGCCGCTTTGGCGGATTGGGATTGAACAGCGCGTTGAGGCTGTCGCTGTCGATGGTATCCGTTCGCAAGTCGAACGTGATTGGGCAGGTCGCAATCGTACTGCAGTGACGCGGCACGCCAAGAGAGCCGTTCAGCAGGAGATCGCCAGCCGAGACGGTCAGCTTCTCAACTCGCGTCTCATCGGGATCGACGATGAGGGTGGCCGAGCTAATGGCGAGCGGCGCATTGAATCCACGGACCGCCGCGCGCACCGAACTCAATCTCACAGTACCAGTCACGACGGGAGTTGAAAAGCCGCTCCACAGGCCCGCGATTCGCAAGTTCAAGTTCGCCAGACCATCTGTATTGGGGTGCCAGATCGGAATACCCAAAGTTCTCGCAAGTTGCAGAACCTGCCTGATCTCGCTATCGCCGTTGAGTTGGAGGTCATAACCGGTGCGATCTACCCATCCCTCTACCCTGGCCGCGTCAGGACGCCCAAGCGGCAAGCGCAGAGGGCCGATGGCCAGACGAATGGGCCCGGAAGAACCTGGGCGTTCTCTTGTCTTCACTTGCCTACTCGGCATTTTTGCGAGCTTCGTCCGTTCGAGCGAGATGGGAATTCTGCCGACGTTGAAATTGGTGTTGGTAACCGTGGAGCGGAGGGTTAGGCCGCTTGCCTCGCCATTGCCATTGATTTGTAAACCTGCTTGCTCCTCAATCTTGCGCAATGCGAGTTTCCCATCCAGCTTTCCACCAGCGAGGAGGTCCGGGGGCAAGTCTCTTTTGGAATGACGGGCGAGATTTATCAGCGCCTGCAGGGGCAAGTCCTCCGCGGAGAGACTCAGGTCATAACTGTGGGAATCCAGAACGCCGGATAAATCGCCTTGCAGCCGCACCGTTCCGTCGCCGACGGGTGCTCCACAGATGATCTCCTGCAATCGGTTTTCTTGTGAGTGATAGTGAGCAACACAATTCGCCGCAAGCTGGAGTGTGTCGGGGGCAATGATGTCGTAGCGATGGAAATCTTGGACCGCGACGCGGGCACCGATGCTCAGGTCGCTCGGCGCGCCGGAAAGGGCCAGGATGGCAGAAACAGCGCCACGCCAGCCTTTATCCTGGCCGGAAATGAGCTTAGTAAGTTGTCCCAGTTGCGCTTGAGACCACTCGACGGTGAAATTGAGGGGAGTCTCGTGCAGATCAGGAGACCTTTGCCAGGTTCCCTCCACGTTCAGAATGCCGGTGTCGCTGAGATTGAAGTCGGTACGAAGCGGTTGGGTTTTCAGCCGCATTGACCAGGCATTTTCCGAATCCTGCCACAAAGCAAAATCAGCATCGGTCAGCGCCCACGCTTTCTTTTCGGCTCCAAACTTGAAGTTGATGCGGCCGCGATCCGCTTCAATATAGGGAAATCCGGGACGCTTTTCTGAACGGCCTTTGGCCGTGGGTGCGACCGCGATTCGCGCAGTACGTTGTACCAAGTCTTCTATGTTCCAGCGTCCTTCCGCATTCCGCACCAGGTTGACGCTGGGCTCATTCAAATTTAACCGAGAGATTTCCACGTGCCCGCGCAGCAACGAAGTTAACCGCAAGGCAGCAGTCACTTCCTGTGCGCGCAGCATCGGTTCAGGGCTGTACGCGACATCATCGTGAACGACAAAATCTTCGAGATCGAACCCTGGCTGTGGCAATAAGCGCAGGTGCATGCCACCGATTTCCACCTGCCGTCCCACGGCGAGGCCGATCGAACGCGCCACGCGAGACTTGAAGCCCCCGGCTCCAGGTCTTATCAGAAACAGGGCAATCAGCAGTGTCACAGCCCCGATCCATACGCGCATGGAACCAGGAATCTTCACTGGATGATCCTCAGGGTGCGACGCCAGCGCGTCTCATCGAAGAAATGAACGATGGTGTGGCTGAGAAACTTTAGGCGGTCGCTCACGGCGGTTTGCAGGTACTGGTTCGGAGGTGTCTCGAAGGACCAGTAGATGAACATGGGGCGGCCGATGACGTTTCGCTGCGGTACAAATCCCCAGTAACGGCTGTCGGCGCTGACGTCGCGGTTGTCACCCATGGCAAAGTACGAATCCGGCGGCACAACAATATCATCACCTTCGATGTATTGCTTCATCATCAGTTGCCACTCCGGGACGATGTTGTAGCCTGCGGGCGAGATCGCGGGAAAGTTGTCGCGATACGGGTTGTAAGTGTCACCGGAGTGGATGACATAGGGCTCGTTCAGTTTCTCACCATTGCGATAGACCGCTCCATCGCGCAAGTGTATGCGGTCGCCGGGCAGCCCGATGATTCGTTTTACTACGTATAGCCCCGGCTCCTTAGGATGTAGGAAGACCACGACGTCCTGGCGCCGAATACTGCGATAAGGAATCAGGAGACCGAGCCATTGCGTGCGCGGTGAAAAGACTTCCCGGTTAACAAAGACGTGATCTCCGATAAGCAGCGTGTTCTCCATCGAACTGGACGGTATCTCAAAAGCCTGCACAATGAAGGTGATGATGAAGAGACCCGTGACCAGCACGGCGGCCACCGAGGCGAGAAACTCGATCGTAGTTTCCCGCTGCTGCTCATTGGCCTTGTCGGCTGTCCTGGCCATTTCGGATTCCGTAGGTCGTCTGCGTTCGTCAGCGGTCTGCATACCACCTAACCGAGGCGGTTCATGACCAGCCGATCAGCGATTTTTCAGCGCACGATCTTGAAAGTGCGGCGCCAGCGGGTCTCATCAAAGAAGTGAACGATTACATGAGTCAGAAATTTGATGCGGTCGCTGACTTCTCTTTGCAGGTACTGGTTGGGCGGGGTTTCGAAAGACCAATAGATGAACATCGGCCGTCCGATCACGTTTTTCTTGGGAATGAAGCCCCAGTAGCGGCTGTCGTAGCTGACGTCCCGATTGTCGCCCATGGCAAAGTATGAGTCGGGCGGCACGACCAAGTCGTCGCCCTGGATGTACTGCTTCATCATGAGCTGCCATTCGGGAGTCACGCTGTAGCCCTCGGGGGAAACTGCGGGAAAATTGTCACGATACGGGTTGTAGCTGTCGCCGGTGTGGATCACGTACGGCTCTTCCAGTTTCTCGCCATTCCTGTAAACCGCACCCTCACGCAGGTGGATGTGATCGCCGGGCGCGCCGATAATTCGCTTAACCACGTAGAGCCCGGGTTCAGCAGGGGACAGAAATACGACGATGTCTTGGCGCCGCACGTCGCGATAGGGAAGTAACGGGCCAACCCAGTGAGTTTTCGGAGAGAAGGTCTCTCGATTTACGAAAACGTGGTCGCCAATCAGCAGCGTGTTTTCCATCGAACTGGACGGGATTTCAAAGGCCTGCACAACGAAAGTGATGATGAAGAGTCCCGTCACCAGCACCGCGGCCAGCGACGCGAGGAATTCTACGGTCGTTTCGCGTTGTTTTTCTTCCTGTTTTTCGTTTTTCTTCGCCACTCGCATTCTTTCCCGTCGAGATAATCCGGTTACTTGACCAGGTGAAACGTGCGATCCCAGCGGGTGATCTGCCAAAGATGCGTCACCGCATAGGAGAAGCGGTAAAGTTTATCACCTGCTGTAGCAGGAATGCCGTTATCGTCGCCTCCGTCGCGAATCGACCAGTAGATGATCAGCGGCCGTCCAATGATGTTCTGCCGCGGCACGAAGCCCCAGTAGCGGCTATCGAGACTCTCGTCGCGATTGTCGCCTAGCACAAAGTAATAACCGTCGGGAACGATCAGGGCTCCGTCCTCGACCAGTTTACGCATCTGCAGCCACCAGGAAGCCTCCAGACCGGGCGCTGAGATATCGAGGCGGGGGAAGTCGTCACGGTAAATGTCGCGGGTAGCGGAACTGTAGCGGACATAGGGCTCCTTCAGCGCGACACCGTTGACGTAGACCTGCTTGTTGATGAGCCGCACGCGGTCTCCGGGCACGCCCACAACCCGTTTGACGAAATGCTGGGAAGGCCGCACCGGGTAATGAAAAACCACGATATCGCCGCGATGGATCTTTCGGTATGGAAGTATGCGGTCCCACATCCCCCCTCCGCCATAGCAGAACTTGTCAACCAGCAGATAGTCGCCAATCAGGAGCGTGTTCTCCATCGACTCGGAAGGGATCTGGAAGGCTTGGACGACAAAGGTGATCACGAAGACAGCGATGACCACCGTCCCTACCAGTGATTGCACAGATGCAGTCCAGTCGGTGCTCGAAATCTTCGCTTTGGCTTGCGCCGGTACTTCTGCCATTACTTCACTGGTAGCCACTAGACTGGCCCTTCCGCACCTGCTTACTGCTCATGATTCCGGGGAGAGACGAGAGATATTCCAGGACCTGCCGGGCGCATTCCTGTTCCGCCTTCTTCTTTGTGGATCCGATGGCTCTGCCGACAAACCCGGTCTTGTCCTGTCCGCCGGGAGCCAGCCGGGCCTCCACAGTGAAAGTCTTGCTGTGCTCCGGCCCTTCTTCCTTCACCAGAACATAGGACGGCTGGGCATGCCCGATCGCCTGCAGCGTTTCCTGCAAAGCCGACTTGAAATCCATGACCGGCATGCCGCTGCCGGCAAGATCCATGCGATCCAGTTCCGGGGTAACAATGTGCTGAAGAATAAACTGGCGCGCAACCTCGAACCCGGCGTCCAGGTACATGGCGGCGATCACCGCCTCCAAGGCATCGACCAGGAGTGCGGTTTTACTGCGGCCGCCGCTTTTCTCCTCCCCGCGGCCCAGGCGCAGGTAGTGGCCGAGCTCGAATTGCTGTGCTACCCGAATGAGATGCTTCTCGCTGACTAAATGCGCCCGCAATTTAGAAAGCTGCCCTTCGCGAAAATCCGGGAAACGCTGGAACAACTCCTCGGTCGTGACCATAGCCAGCACGGCATCACCCAGGAACTCGAGCTGCTCGTTGTCACCCACCCGGAGTTCGCCCGCATTGCTCTGCAATGCCTCCCGCTCCCGAGCCTGGGACGTGTGAGTGAGCGCTTGCTCGATCAACTCCGGCCGCTTGAAATGATGTCCGAGCGTGGATTCCAGGATCGCTATTTCGCGTGCCTTCATTTTCGAATGCGCCACCGTACTTCCGGGGCCAGTAAGGGTGGATGCAATGTGATCCTGACTGGAGCGCGACCCCAAGTGGCGCGTTGGCTTTCCAATTATTTTTGTGGCGGTTGTGTCGCTGCTCCACTTGTACCCGAGGGCGACTTCGCCGGGGGAATGCTTCCGCCGGTCAGTTGCACCAGCCGATCCCGTTCTTTACGCGCCAGGCCCCCTACGGATGTATTCTCCTGCGTCATCTCCACAGCTTTGTTAGCTTCCTGCAGGGCCTCTGGATATTTGTTCTGCTTGTCGAGAGAGAGCGCCAGGCGCAGCACCACCACTGGGTCGGGCTGCTGAGGAAACGCATCAATCGATTTGTGAAAGTTGGCTTCGGCCGCGGGGAAATCTCCCTTGTTGAACTGCAGCGTTCCCATAATCGAATAAGCGTTCGACCGCAATAGACCCTTATATGCGTCAATTTTCTCCTGGGGAGTTCCGGCAGGAGCGCTGACATCGGTGTCCACGGTCTGCGTGGCCCGTTGCGCCAGTTTCATAGCCTCCTCGAGTCGCTGATCTTTATCCAGGTCGGTGTCGCGCGTGTGTTCGGTTAAGGAATTGGCAACCAGGACCAGCGCCTCGGGATCGTCAGGATCGATGGACAGCACCTTTCTGCCCATTTCCGCCATTTTGTCGGTATTGCCCGCACTCTGGAAGGCACGCATGGTGTTCTTGTAGAGCAGAACCCGCAATTCACTGTCAGGGAACTTGGCGGCAAAGTCGTTTGCGGCGGCTTCCATTTGGGCAGGATCCTGCAGCGTCATGGCCTTCTGGAAGGCGTCATACTCCGGCTGCGTCTTGGCCTGAGGGGGCCGTTTCGCTGGCGCTTGTCCTGTTGCTGGGGCCTGTGCTTGGCCGGCCGTGCCCTGCTGAGCCGCCGCGGGAGGATTCTGGCCCGTGGATTGGCTGTTGGACTGGGCAAAGCTCGCTGCAGCGATGACCAGCACCGCAATGAAAACAGCTGCTCGCTTCATGCTTTCTCCTTGAACTCGCGAATGTAAACGTAAAGATACTTCAATCAATCTCACTGCTGAGGCTGCCGCGCGCTGGCCGGCGGCTCGTAGGGTTGTTGCAAGCCCTTTTCCGCTGCTGCCTTTGCTGCCGGCAACGAAGTACCGGCGACCAGCGCCGCCCTATAGTGGGTCAGCGCGGCTTCTCGATTTTCCTGCAAGTCAAAAATCCTGCCCAGATAAATATGCGACCACGCCACCACCTTGGGTTCCTGCGCAACCTGCAATGCGTGTTCGAAGTAGGTACGCGCACCTTGCATGTCCCGGTTCATAGTAGCGATCTGCGCCAGGATGAACAGGGCACGACCTTGATCACCCTGATTTTCGTCCAGGGCCTGCTGCGCAAGCTTCTGCGCGCCCTCAGAATCCCCTGCATTCAACCGCTGCTCCGCCATAACCAGCAGCTGATTATTGGTGGAATTGGACAGGTGCAGCAATTCCGGCGACGCTTTTTGGGCAAACTGGATCTGCGCAAGACGCTTTTTTTCCTTGTTTACGTCAATTTTGTCGAGGATCTCGGCATAGGCGTTGCGTATTCCCGCCGGATCTTTCTCAAACTGCACCATGGCGTCGTAGAAATACTGCGTCAGTACATAGCCTTCTTCTACCGAATTCTCCACCACATTCTGCCGCTCGCTTTCCGCGATCTTTGCGCCCATGGTTCTGGCTTCAATCGCCCGTACAAAGCACTCGGTGACCAGCAGAGAAATATCGTTTTTGAAACTCTCCTCCATGGGTGCAGTTTTCACAGTTTCGAGGATCGGTTCCAGGCGTTTCACCGAACCCGCGTATTTCGCCGCCAACGGATCGAGCAGGTAATGCAGGTAAGTATGTCGAATCTCCTGCATCTTCAGCGAGGAACCCGCAGGCGAGATCACCACAAAGTAGTCCGCTCCGTAGTTGCGAGCGTTGGTCTGGCCGGGCGCTCCCATGGGATCCAGGTAAATTGTGAACTGCTGTCCCAGGTAAACCGAAGACGGAATCTTTAAGTAAACTTCGGTCTCGAAGAACATCTTGGACAGCGGTTCGTGATAGCGCTGCGTCAGCGCGGCATAGCCGTCCCGGTGTTGCTGCCACACAGCAGCCAAGCCCGCCTTGTCGTAAAAAGCCTGCATGAGCGGAACAAATCCCGCGATCGCGCGAGCGTCGGGCGGCAAGTCCGTGTCTTTAACCTTCGGTAGGAATGGCGGGCCAGTCAGATACAGCGCGAGCGAAACATACGAGGCGAGGTCTTTAGACGCATCCTGCGTCTGGTGTTCCTTGTAGTACTGGCACATCAGGTTGGCCGCTTGGGTGGCATCTTCGGACGCCTCCACATTCTTCGCGACTTGCCCGCGAATTTCCGCGCGCAGCGGATCCGAAACACTCAGTTCCTGGTCGTAACCGCAAGCATTGATCGAGGTCAGAACGCTGAAAAGAATCTCGCTGCTGTCGAGGACCACCTTGGGAGAATTTTGGGCGAAAGACACGCCCGCAAACAGCCCTAAAATGACCAGACCAAGCCAGCGACGACGGGGGGAAACCAGGAAAACCTCCTGCAGGATTAAGGGGAAATGAGCGTACTTTGACAGTGTAAGAGGTTATTTATCAAGGGTCAAACGAGGTCAGACGTTCTTACAGCTTGACGAGGCACACTGCGGTTGTGAGTGGGTATCAGCGACGCGATGCAGCTACTCGGGACACCCTCATCCTCTAACGCTGATCTTTGAAAAAGAGAGGACCGCGCGTCCCGCTGTCGGCCTGCCCATCGCGGTCGCGGGGCGGAAGGTGGTGAAAATGAGCATGTTTTTCACCTGCGGCAGCAGGTCCTTGGCAGGATCGGGATCAGACAGGATGCGATAGTCCTGCACCCGGCCATTGGCATCCACGTAGGCTTCGATGACCAGCGCGTCGCCAGTGATTGAACTCAGGCTGGTGCCAAAGAACGTCTGCTTCAGTTCAGGAGCGGTATAGAGCATCAGGGGAACGTCGTCGTTACTTGCCTGCAACTGTGGAGGCAATGCCAGGACGCCCATCAGCACCCCGAAAATAACCAGCGCAGTCACCAGGCCGGCGGTCGCGGGAACCATCAATCCTTCCAGGGTGTTCTGCAGTCGCAGCCAGAAACCTTGCAATGGCGCACGCCTGGATTCCGCGGCTTCCTGGGAGATAGCTACGCGCAACTTTAATGCAAGATCCGGCGGCGCTTTCTTTCGGCTCAGAGAAGTAAGCAGCTGCTGGGTTCTTTGCAGAGCGAGATACTCCCTGGTGCAGACCGGGCAATGCTGCAGGTGTTTCTCAATGTCGTGCATCTGCGCACCGGTAACGGCGCCATCCACGTACGGCGAGAACAGCGACTTTGCCTCACCGCATCTCATGATGCCACCTCGATCTCCCCCGCCCTAAAGCCCTCTGATTGCGCTTCTTTTCCCGAACGATTCAAGCCCAACTCCGGGCCAACCTCGTCAATGTAGGACGCAAGCCTCTTCCGCAGCGCTTCGCGGCCGCGGGTGAGGCGCGACTTAACTGTTCCCAATGAAACTTCGGTGACCTCCGCGATTTCCTCGTATGACATTTCTTCCAGGTCACGCAGGATCAACGTGGTTCGGTACGGCTCAGGCACGTTAGCCAATTCCAGTTCTACCTTTGCCCGGACTTCCTCATGCGCCACATTGTCAAAAGGCGTGTCCCGGTGGTCCACAAAAGCTTCGCAGGGAACGATTAAACCGGATTCAGTTTCCGTTGGTTCCATCGAGGTCTCATGCGATTTGTGGCGGAACCACCAGCGGCGCCGATTGGAGGCTTCGTGTACCGCTATCCGGTAAATCCATGTCTTCAGAGTCGATTCACCGTTGAACCGCCGGATACCCCGGAATATCTTGAGGAAAACTTCTTGGGTCGCATCGGCTGCGTCGGCGGGATCATTCAGCATGCGATAGACCAGGCTGTAGATCGGTTGATGGAACTCTCCGATCAACCAGGCATAGGCATCTTCGGACCCTGCCTTCAGTTCGGCAACGATCCCTGATTCCTCGACCCGTGCTCCAATCGCGCTTGCTAAATCTCCCAACTGCATCGCTCCCGCCATGGCTCTCATGGCGTAACCCTCATTATAAGTTCTTTGGCAAGCGCTGCCGCGTCGAAAATACTCTTGGTTGCCGGCAGGGATAGAAGCCAACCATCCATACAATCATAGACTCCGAGTGAGCCCGTAAAGTTCCCGATTTAGGGACATTGTTTTCAATGTATTAGCGCGATTACAAGCAAACAGAGCACTTCAGAATGCGGGAGGCGGCACTCAGTTGGCTATTGAGGCTGAGATGGCGGCTGGTTTTCAGACGGAGATGGCTGGGCACTACCAGCTTTGGAGTTTGTGCTCGACTTGGAAGATTTCTTCGAGCCCTTCTTCTTTGCTGGTTTGGCTTCTTCCGTGTCGTCAACGACTACTTTCTTCGGCGGCGCGGGAGGTGCTTCCGCCAAGGTTCTGATCTGTGTTCTCAGGCGGTTCAGTTCAGCCTCTTTCGAGCTGGTGAGGCCATCCATGCGATCCGCGAGTGAGCGACGCGACGCTTCCAGGGAGTGCAGGTCGTTAGAGAGAGCCTGATAATCGTCTTTAGAACCGAATGCACCCGCCGATTCCACCAGTGGACCAAAAACGTCGTACAACGCATCAAGGTTTCGGTACAGTTTGAAGGTGGCGGTGAGGTCTTCCGGGGAAGACCGCAACTGGTTCATCATTTCCGGGAGCGCCGACTGCAAGTTACGTTGAATGGATTGCACGTCAGCTTGCGCCTGCCGCTTACTGGAGGAATCGGTCTTCCAATGATCCACGCGGGCCTTCCCCAGATCGTTCAGCACAGCCTCCGACATCTGTTGTATTTGTGACAAAACTGAGTTCAGCTGATTGACCGAGGCGTACGACACTGGCGGTGGTGTCTGTGGTGAAGATTCGACTTGTGCAAAAACTGCGAATGCCGGCGACAAAGTGAACGCCAGAATCGCCGAGGTTGTGATGGTGCTGTTCATCGTGCCCGCCCCGCGTCCCCACAGAATACTAACTTTGGCGGCTTTCGCAAAATGCGTGCGATGCTGGTTTGACTATCGGGGACGGCTGCGGGACAATAAAACCAAAGCCCGAGCCATCCAAGGTCGGCTTTACGTCCGCAAAAATGGGCCTGTGGCGCAGTTGGGAGCGCGCTTCCATGGCATGGAAGAGGTCGTCGGTTCGAACCCGACCAGGTCCACCATCACCCACAACAGTTTGACGGCGCGAGCGTTGACACCACAGCGTTTGTGCATAAGCAGCCGTTTTGATAGTTACCGCAAGGACCTCCATCGCGGTTCGCTTCGATCCCCGTGACTGTACCGTTCCAACATAGATGTTCTCCTTGATAAGCTCTTGTTCTGAAGCTGGCACGTGCTCGCGAAGCGATCCATGCGGCGAAAGCAACGTGTCTATCTGTTTACGAAGAACGGTGGCCGCTCTCGCGTCGCGCCGAGAGAAGCGAGCCAATAAACTGAAAGCCAGCCACCCGGTTCAAAGCTTCTTAACGAAACCGAACACAACGGTACCGCCGCGAGTATTTGGAATGGTCTTCGTGTAAATTCCAACAAGTTCCCCGGTAGCATTGATGCCTTTTACAAGAGTGGTGCCGGGATCAGCTTCTGGTACATCGATGTTCGTGAAGATGCCGCCCCATTCCTGGAACCCGTGAGCTTCGCTGAAATTGGAAAAGAATCCGACCACGGTTCCAGCGTCGTTGATGCCGAACACGTCAGTCTCAAGCCCACCGGGATGCATGATTTGAGTGAAGGTTGAGCTTTGAGCCACAAAGCCGCAGTTGATCTGCGGGCAATCCCCCCCGCTATAAAGGCCGGAGATCTGTCCATTGTTGTTGATGCCCCATATTTGGGTGAGCCTGGATCCGGGATAATCAACGGTGACAAGGGTACCGCCGATGTCAGTGAAGCCATGATTGGTGTTATTCGTAAAGTAGTAGCCTGCGACCTCGTCATTATCGTTGATTGCAGTAGCGACCGTACCGATCGCACCCGGGATATCGACGGTTCGATATATCTCGCCAACCTTGATGTACCCATGGGTATGACCCCGCCCATCCGTGTAGCTTCCCACGATGTGATTGGAATTGTTGATGCCATTGGCATCAATCGAAGTAGCGCCCAGCTGTGACAGCGTGACTCCTACCAGCATCGGGAATCCCTGCGGGCTAAATTGAAAAGCAGTGTCGTTAAAGGTGCCAATGTCGTTCTGGGACCCGACAACGATGCCAGAATTGTTGACGCCTTCCAGGTTGGTAAAGCGTGTTCCCAGGCCTACGGTGGAGAACTGACCGAAGGCGGGAGTTGTAGCTAAGACGGCGTAGTAACCCAGCAGCAGAGTCAACGACAGTAATCTCATAACTGTATTCTCCTCATTCATTTCGCGGGGCCGGTTATCATCGACCCGAGTTGCGGCTACGACAGCTACCAGCGGGCCTGGTCAGTCTAGCTGCAGCCTCTTGACCAGGCCAGCCCTGTTGAATCGATTGGATTATAATTGCAATCTAAATTAGCATGCGTTACCAACCTGACCACAAAGTACAGACACACCGCCGAATCGTGGAGAGCGCCTCCCGTCAGTTTCGAGCCGAGGGAATGAATGGGCCGGGTGTGGCAAAGCTTATGAAAGCTTCAGGTTTGACCCATGGAGGGTTTTATAAGCACTTCGCGAGCAAGGACGATCTTTTCGCTGAGGCCATCGAGGAAAGCGCTCGCGAGATCGGAGCAAAGCTGACCGAGTGGGGAAAGCAAGTTCCACGTGACGAAGCCTGGAAGGAAATCGTAAAAAAGTATCTGTCCATAGAACATTGCGAACATCCCGGAATGGGTTGTCCCATGGCGGCGCTTGCCCCCGATATTGCACGCACCCGTGCGACAGTCAGGAGGAAGATCCGCGACAGTATGGATGCATACAGGAAGCAGCTTGTTGAATTCATGCCCGGAGCCGGTCCAGGAGAAAAGCAGAAAAATTTCGTCCTTATCTTCACCGCCATGGTCGGCGCGCTGGCAGTCGCCCGCACGATGTCAGACCGAGAGGAAAAAGAAAAATTGCTGGGATTGGTCCGAAATCACTTGCTCACAAGTTTCTGATTTTTTTGCATCGGTAAGATTATGACTATAATCCTATATCGATGTCAGGAACTTGCACGAAAATTTCTTGAGAATGGAGAGAAACCTATGAATTACCTGGTCCCAAACTATCTGACGCCATACATCGTGACCGGCATGATCATTGTCATCACGGCACTGGTGGTAGGGTTGCGTGGGGTACTCCGTCGCGCGAATTGGCCGGAAGCCGATCGCGTGAAGGCGCTTTGGAGCGTGTCAGCGCTTTTAGCGGGATGGTTCGTGATAGCTGTTATAACATCGATCGATGGCTTTTATCGTCCACCATCCGGCAGACCTCCCACAATTCAGTACGGCCTTTTCACTCCCATCGTAGTTGGCCTGCTTTTATTTCAAAGCTGGCCCTTGCTTCGGCGAATGTTCGCCATCATTCCAAACAGCTGGCTGGTGGGAGTGCAACTCTATCGCGTTCTGGGAGTGATCTTCCTTGTGCTGTACGCGGGTGGACACCTGCCAGGACCGTTCGCGTTGCCGGCAGGTATAGGGGACACGCTGGTAGGGATCATGGCTCCTTTCGTGGCTGCCGGCTTCGCACGTTCGGCGCAAAGTTCTGTGCGTCAAGTCCGCCTCTGGAACCTGCTCGGCATTAGCGACCTGGTAATCGCGGTTACCATGGGTTTTCTTACCTCGCCGTCTCCATTCCAGATGGCCTCGTTCGATCATCCCACAGTGCTTATCGGGATGTTTCCGCTCTCACTGATTCCCGTCTTTGCCGTCCCGCTATCTATTCTGCTGCACATCGCGTCACTACAGAAGCTGCGGCGCGACCAACCGGCACGCAATAGAGAACTGCGAACCGCGGAAGTCCGGTCCGCCAGGTGAACGGAAGACGAACGCATTCAGCAATGAGCCTGGATCGTTGCGTGGGATCGAGCTGCGTGAATTCGCGGGAGGCTAATCTGCGCAGAAGGTCACGCAATTCAGGCAGACTGTTGCAATGGGTTTCAAGGGTCGGTCCGAGTATTTATGCTGGTTTCGGCGGTCGTGGCTTGTCCATGTTCCAGCCGTTGCAACTCAGGACAGAAGGAGGTTCGAGTGGAAGCACCGCAAACAGAGCAAATGATCACAGCTCTTCAGGCAGCCTACGCGGCCTTCAATCGAGGAGATCTTGACGCAGCAGTGGAACCACTGGATGCTCAGATCGAATGGAGCGAGCCACCCGAATTTCCCGGGGGAGGGACGTACCATGGACGCGAGGAGGTGAAGCAATACCTTGCCCAGTCACGCGCCGCGTGGGCTGAAGTAATTAGCGAACCTGAAGAGTTTATTCCCGCCGGCAACCGAGTCGTAGTTTTTGTTCATGCGCGGGTCCGACCTAAAAATGGGAACGAGTGGCAGGAGGTACGACTCGCGGACGTCTACACCTTCCATCAGGGCACAGCGATCCACATGCGAGCATTCGCTGATCGGCAGGAGGCTCTGCGGTGGGCTGGCGCCAGCGCGACGATTCACTGAGGGGATGGGATGGTGCTCGATACTCGGCCAAGCGCAACGATGATTGCCCAATTTTCGAGTTGTATCTATTCACATCGAAGGAGATCCGTTTCCGCTGTTTGGCCCGTCATCCGCTCATAAGTATTGCGCCTGCTTGCGATGGTCGTACGGCCTTCGCCGGTAGAGCACATTGTTAAACCCATGTGCTTACGATGAATGTTGCCCAGCGTCTAAGTACATTCGAGTCAACGATCTTCCTTACGGAGCCGCACCCATGAACAGACGGCTTGCGAACACCCTGACCTGTGTTCTCATAGGACTGCTGTGCACGCTGGCGCTGCCGCAGGATACAAACGGCAAACATTGGATCGGGACGTGGGCAGCGGCCCCGCAGCCCGCCGCGCCTGGGCGTCTTCAACGCTTCCAAAACCAAACGCTACGGCTCATCGTGCACACCAGCGCTGGCGGGAGGAAAATCCGGATCAAGGTTTCAAACCTTTATGGTGAGCATTCATTGTTCATCGGCGGAGCACACATTGCCCGGCGCGCGGAAGGCGCGGACATCGATCCCGCGACGGATCGAGCCCTGAAGTTTCACGGGCAATCGTCTACAAACGTCGCAGCCGGATCGATGGTCGTGAGCGATCCGATCGCGTTGGACGTGCCGGCTCTCTCAGACCTGGCGATCAGCCTGTTTCTGCCCGAGACCACGGAGGTGAAGACTGCGCACGTTCTGGCCAAGCAGACGAGTTACGTTTCCCCTGAGAACGGAGATTCTACGGCAAAGGTGAAATTTCCAGTGTCAAAGAAAATCAGTGACTGGCCCTTGCTGACAGGAGTTGATGTCGAGGCCTCCCCTCGCGGAGCGGCTATCGTGGCCTTTGGCTCGTCACTTACGGATGGAGATGGAACCGACTCGGATAGCAATGGCCGCTGGCCCGACGTGCTGGCAGAGCGCTTGCAGAAGAGTGCTGGCCGGAATATCGAACTGGGCGTCCTGAACGAAGGTATCATCGGGAATCGCCTACTGAGTGACAGCCCAAAGCGGGCGGCCGGCGGGCGATTTGGGGCAGTCCTCGGGGAGGCGGGCCTGTCGCGTTTCGAGCGCGACGTACTCGCGCAATCCGGCGCGAAGTACGCGATCGTCGGTATCGGCATTAACGACATCGGCATGCCCGGGTCATTGACACCGGCCAGCGAGAGCATCAAGGCAGAAAACGTCATCGACGGCTATCGGCAGCTCATTACCCGGGCCCATCAAAGGGGAGTTCGAATCATTGGCACGACTAATCCACCTTTTGAAAATGCATTCCTAGATTTAGGACCGCCGGGCCCTCCCATCACCTTCTACACTCCTGAAAAGGAAAGCGTGCGTCGGAAGGTCAACGAGTGGATTCTCAAGGGCGGTGAATTCGATGGGGTGGTCGATTTCGATTCCGTTTTGCGGGACCCGAGCCACCCCACACAGCTGCTGCCGAGTTACGACAGCGGCGACCATCTGCATCCCAATAATGCGGGCTGCCGTGCGGAAGGAAATGCGATTCCGCTGGCGCTCTTCAAAGGTCATTAGAGTTTCAAGCTTGCGTCTGCTAGGCCACGGTTTGCTCAGGACAGGCCGCTGCATTCCGAGTGGCCGGGGACTGCGAAGTTTCTGGCTTGCCCGTCAACCAAGAGGCGTATAGTTCGAATTTTCCGATCATCCTGTTCTCTCGTCTCTAGCTTGTAATGAACAGCAGCGTTGAGGCGGCAATGGAATACCTGATTGGCTTGTTCCTGTCCTTGGCTGTGGCTGGTTTCGCCGTCTCTACCGGCCTTGATCGGGAGCGTGCCTTTTATCCTCCCGTGCTGATCGTGGTGGCCTCGTATTACGTTTTGTTTGCCGTGATGGCAGCTTCCGGCCGGACACTCGTCATCGAAATCGCCTTCGCAAGCGGCTTCGTGCTGCTTGCTGCAATCGGCTACAAAACAACTCTTTGGTTAATAGCGATCAGCCTTGTTGGGCACGGAGTCTTTGACATCTTTCATCGCTCACTGATCGAAAACCCAGGTGTACCTCACTGGTGGCCGGGTTTCTGTATGGCGTTCGACGTGATTTTCGGCGTTTTATTGGCGCTGGCGTTATTGAGGCGCAGGCTGGAAATGCCCTGAGTGGCGCAAACGCCAGTAAGTCCGCATCTTCAACGGCTGTTCGCGCGATTTCAGCCTATTGCCGACTCATGATGTTCGCAAACCGGTCGGATATTTGCGCCGAGGTCGATAACTTCGAAGGAGAGGTTTCGCTAACCCACTCTGCTTCATATTCTGAAACATACTCTTGCCACATTGATCCAAGGTCTCACATCGGCACTTCGTCATCAGTTTCTTGAGCAGGGCTTGGACCGCCATTATTCCATACATCAACTGATCCAGCTCAGCAAGCTTTCTCTGACACAGCGTTCTCCAGCGTGTCGACGCGCGCGTGACATCCCGGAAACCAAAGAACAACTGCCGGATTTCAGCCAAGCTGAAACCCAGCTGGCGGGCGCGCTGAATAATTGCCAGGCGATAGAGCACGGTGGAGTCGTAACGCCTTTGCCCGCTCAGTCGTTGCGGAGCAGGGAGCAATCCGATCCGCTCGTAGTAACGAATGGCGGAGGGCTGAACTCCAATCTGTCGCGCAATGTCGGAAATCGTCATTTTTGACATGACACGGTTAGTACATCTTATTCTCTCGCGCTT
>Ga0070741_10001542_pt1 | contig 69473 bp, 64 predicted proteins | sample Coa_R1_4_FD_66440 | JGI IMG/M metagenome (GOLD analysis project Ga0070741, IMG submission 66440) | Surface soil microbial communities from Centralia Pennsylvania, which are recovering from an underground coalmine fire - Coalmine... | ecosystem: Environmental > Terrestrial > Soil > Unclassified ... | reverse complement strand
CCCGCGGATGGAGCTTGATCCCGCGCGCGCCGCGGTCGAGGCAGCGCTCGGCCTCCTCGATCGGGCTCTCGCCGAGATCGAGCCGGACGAACGGGATCAGCCGGCCTCCCGACCGTTCGGCGTACGCGAGCGTGCGGTCGTTCGGCGCCCGGAACGCGGGATGCCGGTCCGGCTCGTCCATGCAGAACATGAACGCCCGGGAGACGCCGTAGCGATCCATGATCTCGAGCAGGGTGTCGTAGTCGCCCGACATCCCGTCGATGTCGTCGCCGAGGTGCGTGTGGGCGTCGAAGACGTCCGCCCCCTGCGGCAGCACGCGCCGCAGCTCCTCGTCCCATTCGGCGACGAGGTCCTGCGCCCGCTGGAGCACCTCGTCCATGGCGTCGAGTCTAGATGGGTGATCGGTGTCTGCCGTCGACGTCACCCGTCTGGCATTAGCATTCGCCAGCCGTGGCGGACGTTCTGATCTACGCCGACTCGGTCCGGTCGCCGGAGATGCGGCACGAGGTGCCGATCGGCGTCCCGGATCCGTTCCTGTACGTCGAGCGCGACGGGTCGAGGCACGTCGTCGTCACCGCATTCGAGCTCGACCGGGTCCGACGCCTGCCGGATGCTCCGGAGGCGCACGCGCTGGAGGACTTCGGCTTCGACGAGCTGATCGCGTCCGGCCTGCCCCGCGACCAGGTGCTGATCGGCGTCGCCCTCAACGCCTGCAAGGGCCTCGGCGTCTCCAGCGCCGTCGTGCCGGCGACCTTCCCACTCGCGCTCGCCGACCGCCTGCGGGCGGAAGGGGTGGAGCTGCATGCCGACCACGATCTGTTCGCCGGGAGGCGCCGCGTCAAGAACCAGGTCGAGCTGGACGGCATCCGCCGGGCCCAGCGGGCTGCCGAGGCCGGGATGGACGCGGCCCGCGAGCTCCTGCGCCGCGCGCAGCCGAACGGCTCGGCAGTCGTGGTCGACGGCGAGCCGCTGACGTCGGAGCGGGTCAAGCAGGCGATCGGCGCGGCCTTCCTCGCCCACGGGACGGTCGCCGACGAGATGATCGTCTCCCACGGTCCGCAGTCGGCCGTGGGCCACGACATGGGCTCCGGCCCGATCGCGCCCGGCGAGGCGATCGTGATCGACGTCTGGCCGAAGGACGTGGAGACCGCCTGCTACGCCGACATGACGCGGACGTTCGTCGTCGGCGAGCCGCCGGCCGAGATCGTCGAGTACCACCGCCTCGTCAAGGAGGCGCTCGACCGGTCGGTCGCCTCCATCCGCGCCGGCGTCCCCGGCACCGACGTGTACCGGCTCGTCTGCGGGCTCTTCCACGAGGCCGGGCAGCCGACCGGTCTGTCGAAGCAGCCCGGGGAGGTGCTCGAGGACGGCTTCTACCACGGGCTCGGCCACGGTGTCGGCCTCGAGGTGCACGAGGAGCCGTCGCTCGGGAGGGCGCCGGGGACGCTGGTCGCGGGGGACGTGGTCACGGTCGAGCCGGGCCTGTACCGGCACGGCTACGGCGGCGTCCGTCTCGAGGACCTCGTGCTCGTCACCGACACGGGCGCGGAGACCCTGACCGACTATCCCTACGACCTCGCGCCGTGACCGACCAGACGATCGAGACGCTGCTCGACGAGGAGCGCCGGTACCCGCCGCCGCCGGCGTTCGCGGCGCAGGCGAACGCGCAGCCCGAGCTCTACGAGCGGTCGTTCGAGGAGTTGTGGGAGCGAGAGGGGCGGGAGCGGGTCACCTGGTTCGAGCCGTTCACGGATCTCTACGAATGGGAGCCTCCGTATGCGAGGTGGTACCTGGGCGGGAAGCTGAACGCGTGCTTCAACTGCCTCGATCGCCACGTCCAGTCGGGGCTCGGCGATCGCGTTGCGTACTACTGGGAGGGCGAGCCCGAGGACGACCGCCGTGAGCTGACCTACGCCGATCTCCTGCGGGAGACGACGAAGCTGGCGAACGCCCTGAAGGCGCTCGGGGTTCGCAAGGGAACCCCGGTCGGGATCTACATGGGCATGGTCCCGGAGACGCCGGTGGCGATGCTCGCCTGCGCCCGGCTCGGCGCGCCGCACACGGTCGTCTTCGGAGGCTTCTCGGCCGATTCGCTCAGCGGCCGGCTGCAGGACATGGAGTGCGAGGTCCTGATCACCCAGGACGAGGCGTGGCGCCGCGGCCAGCGCGTGCCTCTGAAGGCGACGGCGGACGAGGCCCTCGCCGTCTCGCCGACCGTGAAGACGGTCGTGGTCCTGCGGCGCACGGGCGGCGACGTCCCGATGCAGCCGGGCCGCGACGTCTGGTGGCACGAGGTGGCGACCGACGAGAACGAGTGTCCGTGCGAGCCGATGGACTCGGAGGACCTCCTCTACCTGCTGTACACGAGCGGGACGACGGCGAAGCCGAAGGGGATCGTCCACACGACCGCCGGCTACCTCGTCGGCGTCGCCTCGACCCACCGGTACATCTTCGACCTCAAGCCCGAGACCGACGTCTTCTGGTGCGCGGCCGACGTCGGCTGGGTGACCGGCCACTCGTACATCGTCTACGGGCCGCTCTGCAACGGCGCCACCGGCGTCATGTACGAGGGCGTTCCCGACTATCCGGACAAGGACCGCTGGTGGGCGATCGTCGAGCGGTACGCGGTGACGATCCTGTACACGGCCCCGACGGCGATCCGCGCGCACATGAAGTGGGGGGAGGAGCATGCCGCGCGCCACGACCTCTCCTCGCTCCGGCTCCTCGGCACCGTCGGCGAGCCGATCAACCCGGAGGCCTGGATGTGGTACCGCGAGCACATCGGCGGCGACCGCACGCCGGTCGTCGACACCTGGTGGCAGACGGAGACGGGCATGGCGATGATCACGCCGCTGCCGGGCGTGACGACCGTGAAGCCGGGCTCGGCCACGCGGCCGTTCCCCGGGGTCGACGCGGCCGTCTACGACGAGCGCGGCAACGAGGTCGGGCCGGGCGGAGGCGGGTATCTCGTCCTCCGGCGGCCGTGGCCGGCGATGCTTCGAGGGATCCACAAGGATCACGACCGGTACGCCGAGACGTACTGGTCGCGGTTCGACGGCGTGTACTTCGCCGGCGACGGCGCCCGGATCGACCGCGACGGCGACTTCTGGCTGCTCGGCCGCGTCGACGACGTGATGAACGTCTCGGGCCACCGGATCTCGACGATCGAGGTCGAGTCGGCGCTGGTCGACCACCCGGCGGTGGCCGAGGCGGCCGTGTGCGGACGATCAGACTCCCTGACCGGCCAGGCGATCGTCGCCTACGTCACGCTCCGCGGCGGTCGCGAGGGGTCGGTCGAGATGCTCGACGAGCTCCGCGACCACGTCGCCAGGGTGATCGGCCCGATCGCGAAGCCGGCGAACGTCGTCTTCACGCCCGAGCTGCCGAAGACGCGCAGCGGCAAGATCATGCGCCGGCTGCTTCGCGACGTCGCCGAGCACAGGCCGCTCGGAGACACGACGACGCTGGCCGACCCGGCGGTGGTCGACGAGCTCGCGGCACGAGCCGCGGAGGAGCCGAGCGAGGAGTAGTCAGGCCCGATCGAGGCCGTGGCGGCTGTACGACCAGGGCCAGTCCTCGATCCGGTCGCAGAGCCCGGCCTTCACCGGGTTCCCGAGGACGTAGCCGCACCGGTCGAAGACCTGGTCTTCGTCGACGACGCGGCACTGGAAGCGCTCGGCGAAGACATGGCCGAAACGGCCGTTGCGCCTGTTGAACGCGCGCGCGTACCGCGAATGCAGCCACTGCAACGCCCGTGAGAGGTCGGCACAGGCCGTTCGGAGGACGGCGTGGTAGTGCGTGGTCAGCACACACGCAGCCTCGACCTCCACGTCGAAGCGTCGTGCCGACTTGAGGAGCATCCCGAGCAGCGCCGTCCGGTCCTGCGGTGTCGGAAACGGCGGGACGCCGCACACGCCGCGCGCGTACACGTGGAAGTACCCGTCGGGAAGAGAGGTCCGTCGCACGTATCCCATGCGGCGAAGGTAGCCCGCCCGCGAGGCGCCGGCACGTCATGTGGACGAGTTGTCCCAGAAGCGTTCCAACCCAGTCTCAGAGACTGGGTTGCAAACGCCACGAGCTCGGACCCGGGTCTCGCGGCGAGAAGGTCAGCCGAGCAGCTGCTCGAAGCGGTCTGCGTCTTCGAACGGCCCGATCACCGCGAGCCGGAGGGCGCGATCGTCGATCAGCTCCTGCGCGACGCGCTGGACGTCCTCGGCCGTGACCGCCTCGATCCCCGCCAGGACCTCCTCCGGCTCGGGCGCCTGCCCTTCGAGCACCTCGCGCCGGAGGCCGAACATGATCAGCCCGTGCGGGCTCTCGATCTGGAGCACGAACCGGCCCTTGGCGAAGTTCTTCGCCTTCTGGAGCTCGTCGTCCGGGACCGATTCGGCCGCGATCTTCCGCAGCTCGGCGGCGACCGTTCCGACGGCTTCGTCGATCCGGTCGATGTCGACACCGGCCTGCGCGTACAGCGAGCCCGCGTCGGTGTACGAGTGGTTCGTGGCGAAGACGTAGTAGGCGAGGCCGCGCCGCTCGCGCACCTCGGTGAAGAGGCGTGACGACATCCCGCCGCCGAGCACGGTCGAGAGCGTCAACAGCACGTAGCGGTCGGGGTCGGCGATCGGCCGGCTGCGGACGCCGAGACAGATGTGCGCCTGGTCGGACTGCTTCGTGTGCACCTTCACCCGGCTGCCGTCGACCGACGCCTGCGCCGGCAGCGGCGAGCCGGTCGGCCCGTCCTCCAGGTCGCCGAGGAGCTCCTCGACGCGGTCGACGAGCCGGTCGCCGAGCCGGCCGCCGATGCCGACGACCATCCGCGACGGCTTGTACCACCGGCCGAGATAGTCGAGAAACGTCTCGCGCGTCGCCTCGCGGATCGTCTCCTTCCGCCCGATGATCTCCCAGCCGAGCGGGTGGTCCCCGTAGACCAGCTCCTCGTACACGCCGTCGATGAAGTCCCGCGGCGTGTCGAAGTACATGTTCATCTCCTCGACGATCACGCCCTTCTCACGGTCGATCTCGTCCGGATCCAGCTTGGAGTTGCGGATCATGTCGACGATCACGTCGAGCGCGACGTCGCGATGCTCCGCGGCGCACTTGACGTAGTAGCCGGTGTACTCCTTGCTGGTGAAGGCGTTGAACTCGCCGCCGATCGCGTCGACCTCGCCGGCGATGTCTCGCGCGGTCGGCCGCCGCTCCGTGCCCTTGAAGAACATGTGCTCCGCGAAGTGCGCGATGCCGTTCGTCTCCTTCGTCTCGTAGCGCGAGCCGGCGGCGAGCATGAGGAAGCACGAGACCGACTGCGCCTGCGGCATCGGGGCCGTCAGCAGGCGTAGGCCGTTCGGCAGCGTCTGGCGCTCGAAGGCGGGCACGGCGTGATCGTAGCCGTGCTACCCGGGTCAGCCGCGGTCGAACTCGAAGACGGTGGTCCCGAGCAGCCCGGTGGGGGCCACCTCCAGCGTGCACATCCCGCCGCGACCGCTCGCGGGCAGGTCGGCGTGCCAGCTGGGTGTCGCCTGCGCGAACGAGAGTTTGCGGACGAGCGCCCCGTTGACGCGGAGCTCGACCGTCTGCGGCTGCTTGACGATCAGGGTGATCCGGAAGGTGCCGGTCGTGCAGCCGTAGGCGACGAGCCGGCCGGTGACGGTCCCGTAGACGTCGCCGTTCACCTGCAGGCCGCTGATCCGGGTCGAGATGCGGAGCGGCCGGTCGAGCTTCCAGAGGTTCAGGCCGGCCTGGGTGAGCCCCTGCTGCGTCACCTGCGCGACCTGCTCGCCCCGGAGCGTCATCCAGCTCGACGCGACGGCGAACTGAGGCGGCCGAGCGGCCGAGGGAGGCACGAGCACCGTCCCGTCCGGTTGGACGGCGACCCGCGTCTGCGGCAGCGGGCCCGGAACCTCGGCCTCGTCCAGGTCGTAGACCCGGTCGGCCCGCTCGTTGAAGAAGAGGGTCTCCCAGACGCCGCTCCACGACGGCTCGCCGTCGTAGAGATAGGCGACGGCATGGTGCGCGCGCTGGTCGATCCAGCGGGGCTCGGGCCCCAGGAACGTGCGCTGCTGCGCTCGGGCCTGGTCGGCGACGAAGCGGCTCGAGACGACCGAGGCGGCCACCAGCGCGACGAGCAGCACGGCCGGGACGACCCGGAACCAGGAGCGCGGAAGGAGCAGGATCGACGCGGCGGCCACGGCCGACACCGCCGAATAGACGGCGACGAGCGTCCCCTGCGAGCTGGCCTCGACGAGCTTGAAGAGCGGGATCCAGGTCAGCGTGTCGTGCATGCCGAAGATGGTCACGTAGCGCTTCACCGGCAGGACCAGCAGCAGGGCGGCGGCAGCGGCCGCGACGCCCAGCCGCTCGAGGGGGGTTCCTTCCGACCCGCGCTCGAGCCACAGGACGAGCCCGATGAAGAGGATAGGCGCGAGGCCGATCAGGTTTCGCTCGACGATCCGGTCCGAGTACCGCGACGCGAAGACGCCGACCTCGACGACGAGCCAGACGGTCAGCGACGCCGCCACCGCCAGGTACGCACGGACGCGCGGGTCGGGCTCGCCTCGCCGCACCGCGCCGGCGAGCAGCAGCGCGACCGCCGCGGCCGGGAACAGGCCGCAGAGGATCAGCAGCGCGGAGGCGTGGTAGACGACGAAGCGCGCGGCGTCGCCGACGCTGTAGGAGGTGCTCGCGACCACCTCGTAGCCGCCGAGGGTGCCCGTCCCCGATCCCAGCCGCCACGCGATCCACGCGACGACGAGCACGCCGAGCACGCCGGCCGCCGGGGCGAGGCGCCGCAGGTTCGACCACGAACGGGCGATCGCGGCGTCGGCGAAAGCCGCGGTCGCGAAGACCGGAAGCAGGACGATCGCCTGGATTCGCGTCGCGGAGGCCGCGGCCACCGCCGCGACGAGCACGAGCTGGGTGCGCGTGCTCGGCCCGGCGATTGCCTCGGCCGCCGCCCAGGCGGCGACGGCGAGCAGGGGGTAGAAGAGCACCTCCGTCATCAGCAGGCCCGAGTACGCGAGCACGGGCGTGGCGACGGTGAGCGCGGCTGCGACCAGCGCGGAGCGCCGGGAGACCAGCGTCCGCGACCAGAGATAGACGGGGACGGCTGCGAGCGACATCGCGAACGCCTGCAGCCCCTGGAGCACGTCGAGCCCGCTCGCGAAGCCGAAGGCGCTGAGCGGGAACCCGACGAGCGCCGGGGTGAGCAGGCTGTAGAAGGGCGTCGGCCCGCCGAGGATGGCCAGGGAGCCGTGCTGGTACAGGCTCCGCCCGAGCAGCCCGTAGACCGTCTCGTCCGGCGTGATCCACGGGACGGGCACGTCGACCGCTGCCCAGGCGCGGAAGGCGGTGGAGACGAGGACGAGCGCGGCGAGCGCGCCCCACTCGTGCCTGCGCCGGTCGAGGTGGATCACTCGAGCCTGGCGAGCTCGGCGAGGAGCCGGTCGACCTCCTCCGCCGTGTTGTAGTGCACGAACCCGACTCGGACTGCGCCGCCGCCGTCCTCGAGCCCGAGCCGCTTCATGATCTCGAGCGCGTAGTAGTTCCCGTGCCACACGGCGAAGCCGCGCTCACCCAGTCGGGCGGCCGCCTCCGCGGCGTCGAGGCCGTCGACCGAGAACGCGAACGTCGGCACGCGGCCGTCCATCGTCGGCAGCCCGTGGAGGCGGACGGTCTCGGGCAGCCCGGCGAGGAAGCGGGCGCCGAGCTCGTGCTCCCACGCGACGATGTCGTCCCAGCCGACGGACTCGATGTACTCGACCGCCGCGACGAACCCGGCCAGGAGCTCGAACGGCTGGGTGCCGGTCTCGAAGCGGTGCCCGAGCGGCTCGTTCGACTGGGGCCGAACCTTGTACGGACGCCAGGACTCGAGCAGCTCGCGGCGACCGAAGGCGAGGCCGAGGTGGGGCCCGAAGTACTTGTACGGCGAGCAGATCAGCACGTCGACGCCCAGCTGATGGACGTCGATCGGACCGTGCGGGCCGTAGTGCACGGCGTCCGCCCATGCGATCGCGCCTGCGTCGTGGGCCAGGGAGGCGATCCGCGCGACGTCGTTCAGCGTGCCGACGGCATTCGACGCCACCGGAAAGGCGACGATCCGAGTCCGCTCGCCGAGCTGGCGCTCGAGGTCGTCGAGGTCGAGCGTCAGGTCGTCGTGGACGTCCACGAAGCGGACGACGAGGTCGCGGTCGTGCGCGAGCTCGAGCCAGGGAGCGACGTTGGCGTCGTGGTCGAGCTTCGTGACGAGGATCTCGTCCCCCGCGCGCAGGTCCCGGCCGATCGTCCGGGAAAGGGCGAAGCTGAGCGTGGTCATGTTCGGGCCGAAGATCGTCTCCTCCGCGGTGCAGCCGAGGAACGATGCGGCCGTCAGCCGCGCCTTCGCGAGCAGCGCCCCGGTGCGCCGGCTCGTCTCGTACGGGCCGCTGACGTTCGCATTCGACTCGCGCAGGTAGGTCGCGATCGCGTCGATCACCTCGTCCGGCACCTGCGTCCCGCCGGGCGCGTCGAGGAAGACCAGGTCGCGCCGAAGGGCCGAGAAGCGGGCGCGGACGGCGGCGACGTCGAGGCTCACGCCGCCACCAGCTGCCAGGCGGCGAGGAGCTCGGCTTCCCGCTCGGGGGAGAGGCCGGCCTTGCCGGTCCACTCGGGGACGCCCTGCGCGGTCTCGCCGAGCGGCCGGAACGTCAGCCCGGCCGCCACCGCTCGTGACACGTCGACACGCTGGAAGCACGCCCAGTCGGTCGCCGTCGAGGGAAGCCAGCACGGGACGTCCATCCAGCCCTCGATCCCCTCGGCCAGGAGGAACGCCTCGTCCACCCAGACCACGTTCGCCGCGCCGCATGCCTCCAGCATCGACCCGAACGTGATCGCTCCGGGCGGCGAGGTGGCGTTGAACGTCCCGCCGACCCCCTGCTCGAGCAGGCGCACGATCCAGCCGGCGAGGTCGCGGACGTCGACGAGCTGCACCGGGGAGCCCGGCGGCGCCGGCGCCAGGATCGGCCCGCCGCGCCTCGCGCGGTGCGGCCAGTAGGTGAACCGGTCGGTGGGGTCGTGCGGGCCGACGATCAGGCCCGGCCGGACGAGGAGCGCTCGCTCGCCGAACGCCGCACGCACCTCCTGCTCGCACAGGGCCTTCAGCGCGCCGTAGTTGGAGTAGTCGTCCAGCAGCCGGTCGGCTGGTGCGCCGCCGAGCTCCGCAGGGGGGTCGTCCTCCGTCCGCGGCTCGCGGTAGTCGGCGTAGTACGAGACGCTCGAGACGAACGCGTAGCGCTCGGCTCCGCCCGCGAGCAGCTTCGCCGCCTCGCGGACGACGCCGGGAACGTAGCCCGACGTGTCGACGACGGCGTCCCAACGCCGGCCGCGGAGGGCGTCGAGGCTCCCCTCGCGGTCGCCGCGCAGCTCCTCGACCTCGGGGAAGAGCTCGGGGCTCGTCAGCCCGCGGTTGAACGTCGTCACGGCGTGGCCGCGCTCGAGCGCCGCCTCGATCACCGCGCGGCCGAGGAACCTCGGCCCGCCCAGCAGGAGCAGCTTCACTCGACGCCCCCCTTCGCCGTCGCCCCGGACACTGCGCAAACCTACCGTTCTGCCGTCCGGTCCGGGAGCTACGGTCCGACCGTGTCGAGGCTGCGGCCCCTGACCGAGTCCGAGTGCTACCGGCGTCTCTACGGCGATCGCGACTCGACCATCGCCGTCATCCGCGAGGGAGAGCCCGAGCGGCCCGAAGGGGGCCTGCTCGGCGAGCAGCTCCGGCAGCTGTTCGAGGAGCGCTTCGGCGTCGCCCGCGACGACCAGCCCGACGCCGAAGCGGCATAGGTCGCCCGCTCCACTCGGTCGCGGGCGGAACGGCCGGTTTCGCCCATGGGCACCCTCCCTGCACTCCGCGCCCCGGGCCCGTGGTGAGCCGCGCCCGCCAGGTCGGTCGCGGGGCCGACGGGCGAAGGCAGAATCGTCGACTGTGGAAAGCGCCGTCCCGGACGTGCTCGCCCCTGGTCTCCGAGTCGTGTTCTGCGGGATCAACCCCGGCCGCGTCTCGGCCGCGGCCGCCGCGCACTTCGCGAATCCGCGCAACGACTTCTGGCGGCTCCTCCACGACGCCGGTTTCACGCCGCGCCTCATGCGCCCGGACGAGCAGTTCGAGGTCGTCGGTCACGGCATCGGGCTGACCAACGCCGCCCTCCGGACGACGAAGGGCTCGAGCGACCTGCGAAGCGCCGACTTCGACGGGTCCGCGGAGCGCCTCGAGCGGATCGCCCGCGAGCTCGGGCCGCGCGCGATCGCCTTCGTCGGGAAGGAGGCCTACCGGGGCGCGTTCCGGGAGCGGCCGGAGCTCGGCGCGCAGCAGCGCTCGCTGGTCGACACCGGCCTGTTCGTCCTGCCGTCGACCTCGCCCGCGAACGCCGCCGTGCCCTACGCCGAGCGGCTGCGCTGGTTTCGCGCGCTGAAGGACTGGCTCGACCTGGAGCCGCAGCCGCGCCGCGCCGTGCGTGCACTCGTCGTCGACGAGCGGGACCGCGTTCTGCTCCTCCGCTGGCAGCGGCCGCTCGGTTCCGTGTTCTGGATCACCCCGGGCGGCGGGGTCGAGACCGGCGAGAACGAGCAGGCGGCCCTGTGTCGCGAGCTTCGCGAGGAAGCAGGGCTGCTCGACCCGGAGATCGGGCCGCTCCTCTGGGCCGGCGAGTTCCTGATCCCCTTGCGCCGGGGCTGGTTCCGCCAGCGCGAGAACGTCTACCTCGTTCGCGTCCGCGCGAGCGAGGTCGCCGTGCCCGACCTCGTCGACGAGCACGTCTCCGCCCACCGCTGGTGGACCCTGCGCGAGCTCGAGCGCTCCGACGAGCTCTTCGGGCCGGTCGACCTGCCGAGTCGCGCGCGCGACGCCGTCAGCCGGTCCAGCGGTTCGTGATCGGGATCCGGCGGTCGCGGCCGAACGCCTTCGGGCGGAGCTTGACGCCCGGCGGGGCCTGGCGGCGCTTGTACTCGGCGCGGTCGATCATCGCCAAAGCACGCTCGACCAGCTCGGGCTCGAAACCGTCGTTCGCCAGCTCCTCGCGCGAGCGGTCGAGCTCGACGTAGGCCTCCAGCACGCGGTCGAGCTCGGCATAGGGCGGGAGGGAGTCCTCGTCGCGCTGGCCGGCGCGGAGCTCCGCGCTCGGCGCCCGGTCGACGATCGACTGCGGGATCACCTCGTGGCCGGCGCGCTCGTTCAGGTGGCGGGCCAGTCGGAACACGTCCGTCTTGAAGACGTCCTTCAACAGCGCGAACCCACCGGCCATGTCGCCGTAGAGCGTCGCGTAGCCGACCGACAGCTCCGACTTGTTCCCGGTCGCGACGACCAGCCAGCCGAACTTGTTCGAGAGCGCCATCAGCAGGACGCCGCGGACGCGCGCCTGCAGGTTCTCCTCCGTCAGGTCGGGCGGCAGGTCGCCGAAGGCAGGCTCCAGCGCCGCCGCGAAGGCGGCCACGATCTCCTCGATCGGGATCTCGCGGAAGTCGACGCCCAGGCCCTCCGCCAGGCGACGGGCGTCGCCCCGCGTCCCCTCGGACGAGTAGCGCGAGGGCATCGAGACGCAGTGCACGCGATCCACGCCGAGCGCCTCTGCCGCCAGCGCCGCGGTCAGGGCGGAGTCGATCCCGCCGGAGAGCCCGATGACGACGTCGCGGAAGCCGTTCTTCTCGACGTAGTCGCGGAGGCCGAGCTCGAGGGCCAGCCGCATCTGCTCGAGGTCGTCGAGCAGGGGCGCGGGAGCTGCAACGGGCGCGGGCGGAGCCGGTCCCTGCCGCTCGTCGGCGGCCACCACGGTCGGCGCGGGCGGAGCCTCATGCTCGCGCGCGAGGGCACGCCGGCGCACGTCGCGCAGGCGCCGGGCGATCGCGGCGGTCGGATCGAGGTCGACGACGAGCATGGCTTCCTCGAACCCGGGCGCCCGCGCCAGGATCTCGCCCTCGTCGTCGAGGACGAGCGAATGGCCGTCGAAGATCAGCTCGTCCTGCCCGCCGACCGCGTTGACGAAGGCGACGAAGCTGGACGTGTCCCGCGCCCGCGCCGCGAACATCTCCTCCCGTTCACGGTCCTTGCCGACGTGGAAGGGCGAGGCCGAGACGTTGACGAGCAGCTGTGCGCCCGCCAGCGCCAGGTCGGTCGCCGGCGGGCCCGGCTGCCACATGTCCTCGCAGATGGTCACGCCGATCAGAGCCTCGCCCAGGCGGACGAGCACGAGGTCGCGGCCGGAGGCGAAGTACCGCTCCTCGTCGAAGACGCCGTAGTTGGGCAGGAAGCGCTTTCGGTACATCGCCCGGATCTCGCCGTCGACGCAGATCGCGCACGCGTTGTAGAGGTCGCCGTCGAAGTGCGGCGCCCCGACCAGCGCGACGAGACCGGTCGTCTCCGCGGCGATCCGCTCGAGCGAGCGTTGCGCCGCGCGGATGAACCCCGGCCGCAAGAGCAGGTCCTCGGGCGGGTAGCTCGTGACGGCGAGCTCGGGGAAGAGGACGACGTCCGCACCGGACTCGCGCGCCTCCGCGAGCCGGCCGAGGATGCGCTCGCGGTTTCCGTCGAGGTCCCCGACGACGGTGTCGATCTGGGCGAGCGCGAGCCGCACAAGTTTTAGCCTATCAGGCAAAAACTCCTCAGCCGACGGCGGCGGCGATCGCTTCGAGCGACTCCGGGTTCTCGACGGAGGAGAGGTCGCCGGGATCCCCGCCGAGCGCGGTCGCCCGCACGGCCCGCCGCACGATCTTCGCCGAGCGGGTCTTCGGCAGCGCGGGCACGAACACCACCCGCTCCGGGGCGAACGCCTTGCCGAGCGACTCGCCGACCAGCGTCTTCACCTCGTCCTCGCTCGCAGAGACGCCCGGTGCGAGCACGCAGAACACCCAGGCCACCTCGCCCTTCACCTCGTGCGGCACGCCGACCGCGGCCGCCTCCGCGACGGCCGGATGCTCGACGGCGGCGGACTCGAGCTCGGCCGGCCCGATCCGCTTGCCGGCGATGTTGAGCGTGTCGTCGGAGCGTCCGTGCAGGAACCAGGAGCCGTCGGCGTCGACCGACGCCCAGTCCCCGTGCGTCCAGACCCCGGGGAACCGGCGCCAGTACGTGTCGAGGTATCGCTCCGGGTCGCGCCAGAAGCCGCGGGTCATGCCCGGAAACGGCTGCCGGCAGACGAGCTCGCCGACCTCGCCCGTCCCGACCAGCGAGCGTCCGTCCGGGTCGAGGACGTCCATCGCCATCCCGAGCGCGGGCGCGCCGAGCGAGCACTCCTTGATCGGCTCGGAGTGATTGGTCGAGAGGAAGCAGGCGCCGACCTCGGTGCCGCCCGAGCAGTTGATGATCGGGCAGCGGCCGCCGCCGACCTGCTCGGCCAGCCAGCGGTACGGGCCCGGGTTCCACGGCTCGCCGGTGGTGACGATCGTGCGCAGGGACGAGAGGTCCGCCTGCGGCGGGCCGTGAGGGATCAGCGCCCGGATGAGCGTCGGCGAGCACCCGAGCACCGAGACGCGCTCCTCCTCGACCAGCCGCCACAGCCGGTCGGGCGGCCAGTCGGGCGCGCCTTCGGCGAACACGATCGCGGCGCCCAGTGCCCCACAGCCGACCACCGTCCACGGGCCCATGATCCAGCCCATGTCCGTGGCGAAGTGGACGACGTCGTCGGCGTGGACGTCCGCCTGGTACGCCGCCTCACGCGTGATCGAGACCAAGAAGCCGCCCTGGACGTGCACGACGCCCTTGGGCTTGCCGGTCGTCCCGGAGGTGTACGTGAGCAGGTACGGATGCTCCGAGTCGACCGCGAGGGGCGGCAGCGTGCCGGGACAGGCGGCAACCGCGTCCTCCCACGGGGCGGCGACCACGTGCTCGACGCTCGGTGCCTCTGCGCGAGCCTCCTCGAGGATCGCCAGCATCGGCACCTCGCGTCCGCGCCGGAGCGACGTCCGCGCGGTGATCGCGACCTTTGCCTCGGAGTCCCGGAGCCGCTGCGCCACCGCCGCGGCGCCGAACCCGGAGAAGACGGGCACCTGCACCGCCCCGATGTGCGCGCAGGCGTGGGAGGCGATCGCCACCTCCGGTGACATCGGCAGGTAGACGGCGACTCGGTCGCCGGGCTCCACGCCGAGCTCGACGAGATGCTCCGCGAGCCGCGTGACGGCGGTGGACAGCTCGCCGAAGGTGAGCCGTCGGCGAGCGCCGTCCTCGCCGTGGAAGATCGCCGCGACGCGGTCGCCGGCGTGCCGGTGGACGCAGTTCCAGGCCACGTTGAGCTTCCCGCCGACGAACCACTTCGCCCACTCCGGGCCGCGCGAGACGTCGACCACGCACTCCCAAGGCTCGAAGAACTCGAGCCCGAGGTCGTCGATCGCGGCCGGCCAGAACGAGTCCGGGTCCTCCACCGAGCGAGCGAGCAGCCGCCGGTAGTCGGAGCAGCCGAGCCGTCGCATCAGGCGGACGACGTTCGCGCGGTCGAGCGTCGAGCGATCGGGCCGCCAGACCACCTCTGCCACCGGCGCAGCCTAGCCTGCCGTGGCTCCCGAGCTAGCTAGTGCGTGCTAACTTGCGAAGAGTTCGGGTAGCCGCACCCGCCGATGCAGGGACGCCGTACTCCGCCGGCACCGCGTCGGAGGAACACTGAGCGCAGGCTGAACAGGACCAGGGGGTGAGTGCCAGTGAGAGCGCGCATCGTCGCCAGCTTCCTCGACGAAGAGCACCGCAAGTGGTGGACCCTCGTCGCCGTCGCGTTCGGGCTGTTCATGATCATGCTCGACAACACGGTGGTGAACGTCGCGCTGCCGTCGATCCAGCGTGACCTGAAGGTCAGCGTGTCGTCGCTGGAATGGGTGGTGAACGCGTACTTCCTGACCTTCGCCGTGCTGCTGCTCACCGGCGGCAAGCTCGGCGACCTGTTCGGGCGCCGGCGGATCTTCATCGTCGGCCTGGTCGTCTTCACCGCCTCCTCGCTCGCCTGCGGGCTGGCGACGAACGGCGAGACGCTGATCACGGCGCGCGCGATCCAGGGCATCGGGGCCGCGATGATGAATCCCGCGACGCTCTCGATCATCGCGGCGACGTTCCCGCCCCGCCAGCGGGGGACGGCGATGGGGATCTGGGTCGGGGTCTCGGCGGTCGCACTGGCTCTCGGGCCGATCACCGGCGGCCTGCTCGCCGAGCACGCGGATTGGAGCTGGATCTTCTTCATCAACGTGCCGATCGGCGCTCTCGCGATCGTCGCCGCGCGGGTCGTGATCCGCGAGTCGAAGGACACCTCGCGTGAGCAGCGGCTCGACTTCCCCGGCCTGCTGACCTCGGGAGTGGCGCTGTTCGCGCTGACCTATTCGCTGATCGAGGCGAACCGCAAGGGCTGGACGTCGGCGGAGATCCTGTCGCTGTTCGCGGTCGCCGCCGTCGGCTTCGCCGTGTTCCTCGTCCTGGAGAGGCGGCAGCGGGTGCCGATGCTCGATCTCTCGCTCTTCCGCGACCGGACCTTCTCGGGTGCGAACGCGACGATGGCGCTGGTCGCGCTGGCGATGTTCGGCGTCTTCTTCTTCGTCTCGCTCTTCGTACAGGGGATCATGCGCTTCTCGCCGGTGGAGGCTGGAGCGGCGTTCCTGCCGATGACGCTCTGCATCATCTTCTTCGCGCCCGTGGCCGGGAAGCTGTCCGACCGGATCGGCGCGCGCTGGCTGATGAGCGGCGGGATGCTGCTCGTGAGCGTCTCGCTCGTCCTCTTCTCGCTGCTCGACGAGAGCTCGAACTTCTGGAATCTCCTCCCGGCGCTGCTCGTGGGCGGCGCGGGGATGGCGATGGCGATGACTCCGACGACCGCTGCCGCGATGAGCTCCGTCCCGGTCGACAAGGCGGGCGTCGGCTCCGGCGTGCTGAACAGCATGCGGCAGGTCGGCGGCTCGCTGGGCGTCGCCGTCATGGGCGCGATCCTCGGCTCGTACGTGAGCGTCTCGGAGCGGAGCCCCGCCTACCCGTCGCAGTTCGTCGACGGGTTCCAGGCCTCGCTCCACGTCGCCGCGGGGATCGCCTTCGTGGCCGCGCTCGTCGCGCTCACGCTCGTCCGCACGCACGTGCGCCACGAGCCCGCGCTCGCGGCCGAGATGGGCTAGGCGCCGGGTGAAAACGCGGCTCCCGGCGAGCGAGCGGCGCGCGGTGGTGCTCGACACCGCCTGCCGGGTGTTCGCCCGCTGCAGCTACCGCGGCGCGACCACCGCCGAGATCGCGCGCGAGGCGGGAGTGACCGAGCCGATCCTGTACCGGCACTTCGACTCCAAGCAGGCGCTGTACCTCGCCTGCCTCGAGGAGGCCTGGCAGCGGGTGCGGACGGCGTGGGAGCAGGCGGTGGAGGCGGAGCGAGACCCGAGGGCCTGGACGCAGGCGATGGCGAGCGCGTTCTTCGAGTTCAGGCGGCAGCGCTCCGCGGTCGCCGGCCTCTGGATGCAGGCGCTGACCGAGTCGGGCGACGAGCCGGAGGTACAGGCGTACCTGCGTCGCCACCTGCGCGAGGTGCATGCGTTCGTCGCGGGCGTCCTCCGCCGCGGCCAGGCCACCGGCATGATCCCCGCCGACCGCGACGCGCGCGCCGAGGCGTGGATCTTCATCGCAGTGGGCCTTCTGACCGCGGTCGCAGACCGCCTGGGCGGCCTCCCGCCGGGCGATCTCCAGCGGATCCGAACCGCCCGCCGCCGCTGGCTGACCGGCGAGCCGTAACGCAGTTCTGGCGCGTCAATCCGCCGCCGGAGCCGGGCGGAGCAAGCCGGCGGTGTGGATCGCTGCGGCGAAGGAGGGGGTCCGTGGGGGAACCATGGGTTCCCCCACGCCAGGAAGGAGGGGGTCCGTGGGGGAACCCTGGGTTCCCCCACGATAAGACAGAGAGCCCCGGCTGCGGCTCCCGGGGCTCTCTCTCTGATCAGATCGACTCGCCGTCCCGCCGCGAGCCCCGGCTCCGGCCCTGCGGCCCAGCCGGCTCTCGGAGCCTTCGCGCGTCGGCGGCGCGCCCCCCGCACGGCCTGTTCCTGCGGCGGCCGGAGCGAAGTGAGCCGACTATAGGAGCCCTGTCCATCTTTGTCAAGTAGTCAAATCAAGTAGATTGAGGTAGGGTTACTTCACTACGGAGACGCAGGTGGACACGTCGGTCGAGGGTGGGGCGACCACTCTCGGCGAGCGGGTGCGGCAACTCCGCATCGAGGCCGGGTTGACACAGACCGACCTGGCCGGCGGGCGCTTCTCGAAGGAGTACGTGAGCCAGATCGAGCGCGGCAAGACGCGTCCGACTCGCGAGACCCTCGAGTGGCTGGCCGGGCGCCTCGGCGTCGATGCCGGGTATCTCGACAGCGGGGTGAGCACGGAGCAGCGCGGCGAGCTCGAGGCCAGGCTCGCGCGAGCCGAGGCGTTCACCGAGGGCCATCGCTACGACGAGGCGCTGACCGAGTTCGAGGCTGCTCGCGCCAGCTTCGCGGGGTACGTGTCGCCCGAGCTCGAGCTGCGCACGCTGCTGGGCGAGTCGTGGGCCCACATCCAGGCCGGCACGATCCAGACCGCGCTCGACCTGCTCGCGCGTGCCCGGGAGCTGGCCGAGCAGACGAGCTTCACGGACGTCGACCGGGCTGCGGTGCTCTTCCGTCTCGGGGTCTGTCGCTACAAGCTGTCGAGCATCTCGACGGCGATCGGCCTCTTCGACGCGGCGCTCGAGCTGGCCGATCGCTCGACCCTGCCCTGCGACCTGCTCCGTGCAGACATCCTCGGCTGGCGCTCTCGCTGCTACCGGCGACAGCGCGACTGGCAGGCGGCGCGCGAGGACGTCGAGCGCGCGCTCGAGCTTGCGGAAGCCATGAGCGATCCCCGCGCGGCGGCCCAGGTGCATTTCCAGGCCTCGCTCGTCGCCGAGCGCGAGGGCCGCTGGGGCCTGGCCCGTACGCACGCCGAGCGCGCGCGGTACTGCTACGAGCAGCTCGAGGACCGGGCGAACGTCGGTCGCCTGCTGAACAACCTGGGTGCCTTCACGTTCCTGCTCGGGGACCCGGCGAAGGCGATCGAGCTGCTGAATGCGTCGTTCGCGCTCGCGGTCGAGGCGGGTGACGAGCCGGAGGCCGGCCACGTGACGTGCTCGCTGGCCGAAGTCCACCTGGCGACGGGCGACGCCGCCCAGGCGGAGATCGACGCACGCAAGGCGCTGGAGCTGTTCGGAGGACGTGTCGACTACCTGCAGGGGATCGGGACGGCGCAGCTGCGGCTGGGTCGCGCCCTCCTCGAGCAAGGTCGCTTGAACGAGGCTGAAGAAATCCTGCTCGCTGCCGATAAGAGCTTCGAGCAGTTGTCGTCGGTCAGCCACCGGGCCGCGGCCTGGGTCGCGCTCGGCGATCTCGCAGGGAAGCGAGGTGCAGACGCCGAGGCGGCCCGCCACTACCGGCGGGCAGCCGAGGCGCTGCAGGACTTCCGCTTCTAGGCGAAAGGAGACATAGCCTTGTTGGCCAAGGGGACCATCCTCTTCTACGTCGTCGTGGCCTGCTCGCTGCTTGCGGCCCTGGGTGCCAGCCTGTCCGACGGCCACTAGTCGGCTCCCGGCCTGCGGCCGGACGACATCTACACTCGGGGCGTGCCGTCGGCACGCCCCGCTGTGTTTCTTCTGCTCGCTGCGACGCTTGCCCTGGCCGGTTGCGGCGGGGGCGGCGGATCGTCGTCGTCGTCCTCCTCCTCTGCCAGGGCGGGGACGCTCGCGGCGATCCTCGCACGGCCGGGGCCCGACGTCTCCGTGGTGCAGGGAACGGGCGACTACGCGGTCGGCCAGGTTCGGGTCTCGTTCCTCGTCGTCGATTCGAAGGCGCGGCTGATCTCGCGACCACAGGCCCGAGTCTGGGTCGCACGCTCCCTCGACGCGCCTCCGCTCCTGACCACCCGGGCGCAGCTCGAGCCGATCGGCATCCCCGGGCGGTCCGGGGCGGCGACCGGCGGCGCGACCCGGATCTACGTCGCCCGCTTCCGGGTCGCCCAGCCGGGGACGTACACGCTCGTCGCCCAGCCCGAGGGCGCAGAGATCCAGGGCGTGGGAAACCTGAAGGTGGCGAAGCACCCGCAGGCTCCGGCGGTCGGATCGCGTGCGATTCCGTCGCGCACGCCGACCCTCTCGAGCGCGCACGGCGACCTGGCCGCGCTCACGACCGCCGACCCCCCCGACCGGTCGCTGCTCCGCTACTCCGTCGCCGACTCCCTCGCGGCGCGCGTCCCCTTCGTGCTCGTGTTCGCGACGCCGAAGTTCTGCACGAGCAGGACGTGCGGCCCCGTCGTCGACGTCGTCGAGGCCGTGCAGAAGCAGCTCGCCGGCAGGCGGGTGCGCTTCATCCACGTCGAGGTGTACCGCGACAACAATCCCGCCGCGGGGTTCAATCGCTGGTTTCGCGAGTGGCATCTGCCGAGCGAGCCGTGGATCTTCCTGGTCGGAAGCGACGGGCTGATCAAGGCGCGCTTCGAAGGGTCGGTCTCGGTCGCCGAGCTGGCCGCCGCCGTCCGGACCGAGCTTCGCTCCTAGCGGCCGGATGCGCCCAAACGGCCATGTCGAGGGGTCTGACCCCTGCCATGGCGCTTCTGGGCACCGTGGCGAACGGCGCGGCGCGGTGCGCAAGCCGCGTGCCGGCGTATCGGGCCACGTCAGGGGTCTGACCCCTCGACGTACGATCCGGCCATGGCTGTTCGCCTGACCGAGCTCGTCACCTCCGGCGGGTGCGCGGCGAAGTATCCGGCCGCGCGACTGCAGGAGCTCCTCGCCGGGTTCGTCCCGGCAGAGGCGGAGGATCTGCTCGTCGGGCTCTCGCCGGCGGACGACGCGGCCGTCTACCGCCTGGACGACGAGACCGCGCTCGTCTTCACCCTCGATTTCTTCCCGCCCCTCGTCGACGACCCTCGCGACTTCGGGACCATCGCGGCGACGAACGCGCTCAACGACGTGTTCGCGATGGGCGGCCGCCCGCTGCTCGCGCTCTCGATCGCGGAGTTCCCGGAGGACCTGTCGCAGGAGACCGTCGCGGCGATCCTCGATGCCGCCGACCTGCAGACCCGCGCGGCGGGGGCGATCCTGGCCGGGGGCCACACGCTCCGCGATCGCGAGCCGAAGTACGGGCTCGCCGTCGTGGGCACCGTGCACCCGGAGGGAATCTGGCCGAAAGCCGGTGCGCGGCCCGGAGACGCCCTCTTCCTGACCAAGCCGCTCGGTACTGGGCTCGTGCTGCACGGCGCGGCGCGCGACCTCGTCGACGGCGCCGCGGTGCGGTCCGCGGTCGGGTGGATGACGACGTTGAATCGCGACTGGGCCGACGTGCTCCGGGCGTTCCGCCCGAACGCCGTGACCGACGTGACCGGCTTCGGTCTGCTCGGCCACGCTCACGAGATGGCCGAGCGGAGCGAGGTCAGGCTCGTGCTCGACTCGGCGTCGTGGCCGCTGCTCGACGGCGCGCTCGACGTCGCACGGGCCGGCGAGAAGACCGGCGGCGACCGGCGCAACCGAGACTTCGCCGCCGACCACGTCGAGGCGGACGGCGTCCCCGACGAGCTGCTGACGCTCGGCTGGGACCCGCAGACCGCGGGCGGCCTGCTCGTCTCGGTGCCGGTCGACAAGGGAGCGTCGTTGATGGCCGAGCTTGCCGCCCGAGACCTCTTCGTCCGCCGGATCGGACACGCCGAGGCGGGTGCGGGCGTAGCCGTTCGCTGAGGCCGAGGCGGTCTACTATCGATCACGTGCACGTCGAGACCACCCGGCTCGCGCGACTGCGCGGGTTCGAGCTCTCGCCGACGACGTTCCGCCGGCTTGCCGGGCTGACGATCTTCGCCCTGTGGCTGATCGTCTCCACCGGCGCGATCGTCCGGCTGACGAGCTCGGGGCTCGGCTGCGAGCACTGGCCGGGGTGCCAGCCGGGCCAGCCGTTCCCGGAGAAGGACTACCACTCCTACATCGAGTTCGGGAATCGGGTGGTCGGCGGAATCACCATCGTGCTGACGCTCGCGCTGGCGGTGGGCTCCTGGGCGACGCGGGGGCTTCCGCGCTGGACGCGCCGGCTCGCTGCGGCGACCTTCCTCGGCACGCTCGCGCAGGCGCCGCTCGGCGCGATCACGGTCTACGCGCACCTGCACCCGGCGCTCGTGATTCCGCACCTGCTGCTCTCGATGGCCGTGCTCGGCGCGGCGATCGTGGTCGGCCTGGAGTCGCTCGCGATCGGTCGGGGCCACGGGCAGCCGCTCGACCGAGAGCCACGTCTCGGCGCGATCGGGATCGGTGCCGCCACCTTCGCGCTGCTCGCATCGGGGACGATCGCCACCGCCGCCGGGCCGCACTCGGGCGGCAAGCACGTCTACCGGCTCTGGTCGCTCCACCCGGCGCTCCTGCTGCACGGCGCCGCGGTCGCGGTGCTCGGCTGCAGCCTGATGTTCCTGCTCGGGTACCTCTTCGCGAGGAGGGCGACCGCGCGGCCGTACTTCCTCGCCGGCGCCGGCCTGGCCGGCCTGATCCTGGTGCAGATGGCGCTCGGCGACATCCAGTACCGCACGCACCTGCCCTGGTGGCTGGTGCTCGTGCACGTCGGCGTCGCCGCGACCGTCTGGGCGTGGACGGTCGCGCTCGTCACGGTGATGTGGCGGCCGCCGGCCGCTGCACCGGCTGGTTCCGCATAGACTGACTCGATGGCGGAGTTGCGCGTCTCTCGCCGTCCTTCGGTCGAGCGGCCGGTGCTCGTCGCCGCCTTTCGCGGCTGGAACGACGGGGGTCAGGGCGCCTCGCTCGCTGCGAGCTACCTGGCCAAGGTCTGGGATGCGCGCAGATTCGCCGAGATCGACCCGGAGGGATTCTTCGACTTCCAGGCCACGCGGCCGCACGTCCGGCTCGAGGAGGGGCTCACGCGCCGGATCGACTGGCCCGAGACGGCCTTCTTCCATGCCCGCCCGCACCGGCTCGACCGGGACGCCGTCCTCCTGATGGGCGTGGAGCCGAACCTCCGCTGGCGGACGTTCTCCGGCCTGATCGTCGACTTCGCGCAGGAGCTCGGCGTCGAGCTGGTCGTCACGCTCGGCGCGCTCCTCGCCGACGTTCCGCACACGCGCCCGACCCCCGTCACCGGGAGCGCGACCGACCCGGACCTGATCGAACGGCTCGGCCTGCAGGCCTCCCGGTACGAGGGCCCGACCGGAATCGTCGGCGTGCTCCACGACGCTTGCAAGGGAGCAGGGATCCCGTCGGCGAGCCTCTGGGCGGCGGTGCCGCACTACGTCTCCCTCGCGCCGAGCCCGAAGGCCGCCGCGGCGCTGTGCGGGCGGCTGGCGACGCTGCTCGAGGCGGACATCGACACGACCGAGCTCGACGACGCCGCCGACGCCTACGTTCGCCAGGTCAGCGAGGCGATCGCCGCCGACGAGGAGACCGCCGCCTACGTCGAGGACCTCGAGCGCCGGGCGGACGAGATCGACGAGAGCGAGCTCCCCTCGGGGGAGAGCCTCGCCGCCGAGCTGTCGCGGTTTCTGCGCGAGCGCGAGGAGCGCGAAGGCGACGGCTCAGGCTCCTCGGAGCACTAGGGCTCTCCGCCGCCGCGAGGGTTCGGGGAAGGGGGCCCGCGGGGGAAACCGGCCGTTTCCCCCGCGAAGCGAGCGAAGCGAGCGTCCCTAGCCGAAGGTGAACGCGTACGCCTCGACTCCGGGCGGGAACCGGAGCTCGAGCTGCGCGTCCCGGATGCGCGTCCCGTCGACGAGGGTGTAGAGCCGGTCCTGCGTGACGTGGACGTCGCGCTCGCGCCGACCGTCGACGAGGACGCGCACCGTGCCCCGCCCGCCGAGGACGAGGAAGACCTTGCGCGCGTGGAAGTGCAGGCGGAGGCGCGCGTCGCGGACGGCGACGATCCGCTGCGCCTCCAGCCGCAGGCGGCCGGCGTAGGCGAGCTCGTCGCGTCCGAGGTGCGCGGGGAAGGAGTAGTCGGCCGCCCGTCTCGGGTGGAGCTTCGAGCCGGCGTAGCGGTCGATCCGCTCGAACCCGAGGTACGACTCCGGCGTGAGCACGCCGGTCGGGGTCTCGTCGGCCAGCCCGGCCGAGGCGGGCGCGCCCGGCTGCTCGCCGAGCAGCAGCCGGATGTTGCGCTCGGTCTGCTCGTAGCTGCCCTCGCCGAAATGCGCGTAGCGGACGTCGCCGTTCCGGTCGATCAGGTACTTGGCCGGCCAGTACTGGTTGCCGTAGGCGTTCCAGGTGTCGTAGTTGTTGTCGAGCGCGACGGGATAGCGGACGCCGAGGCGCGCGACCGCCGAGCGGACGTTCGACGGGACCGACTCGAAGGCGAACTCCGGCGTGTGCACGCCGACGATCACCAGCCCCCGTTGCCGGTACATCCGGTCCCAGGCCTCGACGTGCGGCAGCGTCCGCAGGCAGTTCACGCAGGAGTAGGTCCAGAAGTCGACGAGGACGACCTTGCCGCGAAGCTCGTCGATCGTCAGCGCCTTGCTGTTCAGCCACTCGAAGATGCCGTTGAAGTTCGGCGCCGGCCCGAAGTCGGGGAGGCTACTCGCGAGGCCGGCTTTTGCGACCGTCTTTCGCTCGGTGACGTTCGTCCCGCGCTCGTAGGCCTTGCGCCCGGCTGCGCTCGCCTCAGTGTGCTCCTGCAGGAACTGCGTCCAGTTCGGCAGCCAGCTCTGGAGCTTCACGTCCAGGTCGAAGACGAGGGCGAGGGCCGCGGCGGCGAGAACGACGCCGAAGACCGCTCGCAGACGCGTGACTCCCGCTCGCAGGCGCGTCGTCGCCGAGCGGCCGCCGAGCGCGATCGCCAGCAGGACCGCCGAGGCACCGATCGTGTAGGCGGCGGCGACCGCGATCGTCTTCACGCCGAAGTCGCGTGACGCGGCCGAGCTGGTGACGAAGCCGATCGCCGGGCCGCCGCACGGGACGAAGACGAACCCGAGCGCGCAGCCGAGGAGAAAGCCGCCGCCGAGGTCGCCCGACGGCCCGCGCGAGAGCCGCGCGAGCGGGCGCTCGATCAGCAGGCCGACCTGCGGGACGACGAGCGTGAGGGCGACCAGGAACAACAGCCCGATCGAGACGTCGCGGAGCAGGTCCTGCGGCAGTCCGAGCTCGTCCAGGATCCAGGTGGCGAAGACGATCGAGATCAGGAAGCACGTCGCGAGGCCGGCGACGATCGCGTACGGGCGCCGACGGTTCTCGCCGATCCCGCCGCCCAGGACGATCGGCAGCACCGGCAGCACGCAGGGCGACACCGCCGTGATCAGTCCCGCGACGAAGGCGAGCGCGATCGCGACGCTCATCGCCCGATTATTCGGGCTCGGCGGGTGCTTCGGTTGTTACGGGAGCGTTAACGTCCGCGCCCGCGTCTGCATCGGGGGCCGGCCCCTGCTCGACAGCCTGCTCCTCCGGCTGACCGGATGCGCCCTGCTTCTTCTTCCGCCGGCGCCGCCGGCGGCGGCCGGGGTGCGCCTTCGGCGCGGGGAGGTCCTCAGCGAGGGCCGCGGCGACCTCGCCGATCGAGCCGAGCTGCTCGCGCGCCGCCTCGAGCACGTGGTTCGCCCGCGGCGTATAGCCCTCGGCAGAGGCGAGGAGGGCCGCGGCGGTTCCGAGCGGGAGCTCCTGCGCCGCGGCCGCGAGCTTCGCGGCGTTCTCCTCGTGGCGGTGACCTCGCGAGTTCGCGAGCGCACCGAGCAGGCGCTTGGCCTCCGGGTACTCGGCGCTCGCCTTCCGGTCGAGCACCTTCCGCACCGCGCGGGCGAGGCGCCACGTCCACCGGGCGAGGATCTGGTCGGGCGCGTCGGGACGGCCCTCGCCGACCGCCCGCAGGAGGACTCGCACGCCCTGGACGCGGTCCTTCTCCCACGGGGGCGCCTGGGTGACGAGCGTGACCAGGTCGTCGAAGCTCGCCCGGTCGACGGTCATCGACACGCGATCGGAAAGCGCCATCATCCGCAGGCGCCGGTTCGGATTCTCGGCGGCGCACGTGAACAGGAACTGCTCGAGGGCGGCCTTGCTCGCCCGTGCGGTCAGCTTCTCGAAGAGCGCGACGCGGTCGTCGAACCGGGCCTGCCGCCCGGCGATCCGGGCCCAGAAGCGCTGCTCGTCCTCGTCCAGGTAGCGCGGGTCGACCCGCTGCCACTCGCGTTGGATGACGGCCAGGCGCCTGTTGACGTCGGGGGTGACCGGAACGAGCCACGGCGCCGGCGAGAGCTTGCGGCGCGCCTTGCGCTGGACGCGCCGGCGCGGAGCTGGGGTGACGCGGGCGCCTTCGCGGTAGAAGTCCGAGCCGAGCAGCGAGTGCAGGGTGACGACCCGGTCGTTGTGCGTCGCCCCCTTCTGGACGAAATCGACGACGACCCCGGCTTCCTTGCGCGGGTGGAGGCGCATGATCCGGCCGATGCGCTGCTGGTACACGCGGCGGCTGGCCGTCGGCGCGAGGTGCATGACCACGGTCGCGCGCGGCGAGTTCCAGCCTTCGGCGAGGAGCATCGCGTTGACGAGCACGTCGATCTCCCCGCGCTCGTAGGCGGCCAGGATCTCGGCGAGGCGAACCGGCGGCGTCCGGCCGCTGACCGCCTCCGCCTTCAGGCCGGCGGCGCGGAACTCCTGCGCGAGGTGATAGGCGTGGTCGACCCCGGCGGCGTAGACGACGCCGGGCGTGGAGTCGAACCGGTCGCGGTAGAGGCTCGCGGCCGCCTGGTTGAGGGCGACGTGGTCGAGCACCTTCGCCAGGGCCTCCTGGTCGAAGTCGCCGCCGACGATCGGCACCGAGTTGATCGCCGCCGCGGGCGGCACGCGCAGGCAGCGAAGCGGCGCGATCAGCCCGCGGCGCGCCGCGTCTCCGAGCGGCAGGTCGTCGACCGAGGCAGGGAACACGTCCGAGACCTGCTTCGCGATCAGCTGCTCGGTCGCCGTCATGCCGATGTAGACGGGCTCGGGGAAGCTGCGGATCGCGGCGCTCGTCTTCTCGCCGAGCGCCGTGTGCGCCTCGTCGCAGATCACGAGCTGGTAGGCGCTGCGGTCGAGATCGCCGACGTGGCGGGCGAACCAGGCGTAGGTCTGGATCGTGATCGGGTTCGGCCTCGGGGGGCGGCGGCCGTCGGTGATCTCGGGGACGATCCGGTCGCCGTAGCCCTCGGCCTTCAGCTCGCGGTTGAACTGGGAGACCAGGAGCCGGCGGTGGGTGAGGATCAGGACCCCGATCGTCCTGGCGGCTTCGACGAAGCCCGCGGCGGCGATCGTCTTGCCCGAGGCGGTCGGATGGCGGAACCGGTAGCGGCGGACGGCGCCGGGATCGCGCTCCGCCGGAATCTCCTCCGCCGACGGCTCCAGGTCGTGCTCGTCGCCGTTCTCGCCGTTCTCGTCCTCGTCGTCCTCGTCGTACTCCTCCTCGACCTCGTCGGCGACGAGCTCGGGCTTGCGCTGGGCGGCCGCGATCAGCTCTGTCAGCATCCCCGCGAGCGCGTCGATCTGGTGGCGGCGCAGCTCGGTCCCCGAGAGCAGCTTCGGCGGGCGCTCGCTGAGCACGCGCTCGAGGCCGAGCATCAGGGCGTAGCGGATCTTCCAGTCGCTCGAGGGCTCCCCCCGGCCCGCCTCGATCTCCGCGAGGGCGTCGTCGAGCGCCCGCCGCCTGGCGGTTCCGGGCGCCAGCACCTGGCCCGCGTCCTCGTCGGGGTGCAGGAAGGGCTCGCCGGCCCACTCGGCGGCGCGCGAGGCCGACGCGACGAGCGCGTCGGTCGCGTCCGGCACGGTCAACAGCTGATCGATGGTTTCCTGCATAGGGGCAGCGCGGAGGCGCTGCGTCGTTTCGAGAAAGGCGCCCGAGACCCCGTACGGGCGTCGCGTCACGAACTATAGCGGCCGATCCGGTTCCGCGCCTGGCGCGGCGGGACATACTGCCGCCATGCCGGACTGGGCGGAGATCCTCGAGCGCGAGTCGGCACGGTACTTCGACGGCGAGTCGCGGCTGGGCGACGGCTCGGACGAGCGGCAACGGCAGCTGACGCGGATGGGAAACGCGGCCTACGGCGCCGGGCTCGCCCTTCTGATGCAGGGCGAGGACGCACGAGCGTGGCTCGAGCGGGCGGCCGCACGCTGGCGGGAGAGCTACGGGCAGGCGCCGCCGGGGAGCTGGGGCCGGCCGATCGGCGCGATCAAGGCGCTGGTCCTGGCGGGCGACCTGGGCGCCGCGGAGGACGCCGCCCGGTGGGCGTTGGCGGAGGGCGCGGGCGCGTCCGAGTCTCCGATCGGCCGGTATGCGGCCGCTCTCGCGTGCTCCGTCCTCGGCGACTGGGAGCAGGCGCGCGTCCACGCCGACGCGATCCGGATCCGCGACGACTTCCCGCGCGACGTCGGCGACGCGCTGGCGATGGTCGCGGCGGAGGACGTGGTCGGCTACGTCGAGGCGGTCGAGTCGGTGCTCGAGTCGTTCGAGACCCGCGACGCGTACCTCGAGGACGTGCCCGTCGCCGACACGGTGCTCGTGCTGCAGGCGCTCGCCGCGCGGAGGACGATGGCGGCCGAGCTCGAGTCGCCCCTGCTTCCGGCCCCGTAGGAGCGGCGGGCGCGGCGCGGCGCAGGGACGGGCCCGGCGTCAGCCCCGTACTAGGTGGCGAGCCGCTCGGCCGCCGGACGGTCGAGGATCGCGATCGTGCGCCGTCCGCGGACCAGGCTCGCCGGCGTCGCAGGCGACGGTTCCTGGCCGAAGGCCCGCCCGACCGCGTCCGCCTTTCCCTCGCCCGTGGCGAGGTAGACCATCGTCTCGGCGGCTGCGAGCGCCGGGCGCGTCAGCGTCACGCGCGGGACGAACGGCTCCAGCCCTGCCTCGGCGGCGACGGCGCGGCGCTCGGTCTCGTCCAGCGCCGGCGCGTTCGGGAACAGCGAGGCGGTATGGCCGTCGGGGCCGATGCCCATCAGCGCCAGCGCGAGCGTCACTCCGTCGAGCGCCGCGTCGTACTCGTCCGCCGCCTCCTCCGGAGGAGCCTCGCCGCGAACGCGGTGGACCGCCGCCGGCGGCCGGGCGAGGCCGTCGAGCAGCGACTCGCGGATCATCCGGTAGTTCGAGCGGCCGTCGTCGGGCGGCACGCACCGCTCGTCGATCCACCACAGCTCGGCGCGACCCCAGTCGGGCTGGAGGATCGCCGCGCGCTCGTACGCCGTTCGCGGGCCCGAGCCCCCCGACAGCCCGATGTGCCCGCCGCCCTTCGCGGCTTCGGCGATCAGCTGGGCGGCGGCTTCGCCCGCGGCCTCGACGTCGTCGACGACGCGAAGCTCGACGTCGCTCATCCGTCGGTCTCCGCCAGCTCGCGGGAGCGCTCCATCGCCGCCTGGATGGCGTTCAGGAACGCCGCTCGGACCCCGGCGCGCTCGAGCTCGCGGATCGCCCGGATCGTCGTCCCGCCGGGCGAGGTCACGGCCTCGCGCAGCTCGACCGGGTGCACGTGCTCGTCGCGCAGGAGCTTCGCCGTGCCGAGCATCGTCTGGACGACGAGCCGCGTCGAGATCTCGCGCGAGAGGCCGAGCAGGATCCCCGCCTCGATCATCGCCTCGGCGAGCAGCGCGAAGTACGCCGGGCCGGAGCCGGAGACCGCGGTGACGGCGTCCATGTACTGCTCGGGCACGCGGACGACGCCGCCGAGGTGCGACAGGCACTCCTCCGCGAGCGCGAGGTGCTCGTCACCGGCGTGGGCGCCGGCGCAGATCCCTGCGATGCCCTCGTGGACGATCGAGGGAGCGTTCGGCATCGCCCGGACGACCGGAACGGACCCGTCGATCCGTCGCTCGATCGAGGCGGTTCGAACCGCGGCGGCCACGGAGAGCACCGTCTGGTCCGGGGACAGCACCGGGCCGATCTCGCCGAGCAGCGACTCGAAGTCCTGCGGCTTGACGGCGAGCACGACCAGGCCGGAGCCGGCGACCGCCTCGGTGTTCGAGCGCGTCACGTGCACGCCGTAGTGCCCGCGCAGCTCCGAGACGCGCTCCTCGCGGCGGACGGTGGCGACCACCTCGTCCGGCGCACGCCAGCCGGAGCTGAGCAGCCCGCCGAGCAGGGACTCGCCGATCTTGCCGCAGCCCAGGATCGCGGTCCGGCGACGCATGGGCCGAGTCTACGCAGCCGCTGCCGCGATCGGGACGAGCCCCCGCGAATAGCCCGCGAGCAGGTAGACGCTCGCGAGCCCGGCCCACTCGCCGTAGGGCGCGAGCAGCTCGGCAGTCTCCCACCCGTCGACCCGTCGGCCGCGCATCGCGCCGAGGAGCTTGACGAGCCCGAGATCCCCTTCCAGCCCTCGCTCGAAGCGCCCGAGGCCCTCCAGGCAGACGACGCCGATCGACCAGGGCCCGAGCCCTCGCTCGCGCTGGAGCCGCTCGGCGACGGCGTCGGTCGGCTGCTCTTTCAGCCGCTCCAGCTCGAGCGAGCGGCAGAGGCGAGCGAGGGCCGCGCCGCGGCGGGCATGCAGGCCGAGCCGCCGCAGCTCCGCGGGCGCGAACGTTCCGAGGTCGGCGGTCGAGGGCGGGGCGTGCAGACCGTCGAGGCCGCGTGTCGCCGCCCGGACGATGCGCCGTTCGATCGCGCGAGCCTCCCGGGCGGTGATCAGCTGTCCGCAGAGCGCGCGGAGCAGGGCGTGCGCGACGGTACCGAGGCGGAGCGGGCGCAGCCCACGCAGGTGGCGCACGGACGGGCCGAGCAACGGGTCGCGAGAGAAGCGGAGGACGAACGGGGTGTGGTCGTCGTCGACCGCCAGGCAGAAGCGCAGCTGCTCGAGCGCCTCCTCGCCTGTTGCCCGCAGGCAGACGATCCCGTCCGGCCGCTGCCAGGCGAGCCCGGAGCCGGCCGGCAGCATCGCCCTCAGCACGCCGTCGCGGAACCGCCGGGTCGCGTCGCCCGCCAGTCGAGCGGAGAGCGCCAGCGAGTACGGCCCGCGGGGGCGAAGCTCGAGCGCGACCGGAGGCATGGCCGCCGAGCATAGTGTCCGCGCACGAAGGAGTCCCCCTCGTCGGGTCCGCCGGGCGCCGGTGCAGGCGGGCGATCGCGGGGCCGCGGGCTACCCTCTGCACAGCTTGGAGATGCGCCGCACGTGGGACGCGCTCGCCGCCGCGGACAGCTCGGTGTACGTCGGCGACCCGGCCAGGGGCGAGGCCGAGCTCGACGGCCTGCTCGGGCGCCTGGGCGCGGATCCGCGCGGAGGCACGTGCGTGGAGGTCGGCTGCGGGCCGGGGCGCATGACCGGCGCGCTCGCGACGCGGTTCGAGCGGGTGATCGCCGTCGACGTGTCGCCGGCGATGCTCGAGCGCGCACGGGCGTCCGTCGCGGCCGGGAACGTGACGTTCCACCTCGTCTCCGGCGAGCGGCTCGACGGCGTGGCCGACGGCGTCGCGCGCACCCTGGTCTGCTACCTCGTGCTCCAGCATCTTCCGGGTCGTCGCGTCGTCGTCTCGTACCTGGAGGAGTTCGCGCGAGTTCTGGCTGCGGACGGCGAAGCGTTCGTCCAGCTGCCCGTGCTCGCCGCCGGGCCAGGTCCGCGCCTGTGGCGTTCGGCGCGCCGCCCGCTCGTGGCGCTGTCGCGCCGGCCAGAGCGGGCGGCCGCGTTTCGCGGCTTCCGGCTGACCGGCACGGAGCTGGAGGCAGCGCTCGCGCGCGCCGGGCTGCGCACCCTCGCGTGGGACGAAGGGCCGTCCGCCTACCGCTTCAGCCGCGATCGGTTCCTGCGGCTGGCGAAGGCATGACCGCGGCCGCCCTCGCCGTCTACGGCGTCATGCTCGCCGTGGCGGTTCCGGCGGTCCTGCGACGGCCGTCGCTGGCGCTCTACGTGTTCGTGGTCGGGCTGCCGCTGCACAACATCGTCATGTCCCTGCTGTACGGCGGCGGCGTGAGGGGCGGCGCCCTCGACGCGATCCAGGCGTGGAAGGAGATCGTGCTCGGCTCGGCCCTGCTCTCGGTCGGCGCGCGGGCGCTCGCGCGGCGGCGGCTGCCGTTTCGCGTCGGCCCGGTCGACGCGCTGGCGCTCGTCTTCGCCGGGCTCGTCGTGCTGTACGCGTTGATCCCCCAGGACGCCCTCGGCGGGCACGCCGGTGCGAGGGCGATCCTCTACGGGCTCCGCCACGACCTCGTCGTCGTCGCCGCGTACCTGCTCGGCCGGTCGGTCGAGATCGACGTCCGCCGTGTGCGGTGGACGATCGCCGGGGCCGCGGCGGCGGTCGCTGCCTGGGGGCTGATCGAGGTGTACGCGGTTCCGATCGAGTGGTGGCGCCACTCGGGCGCGGTCGGGTACTTCCGGAACGAGCTCGGCTACAGCTACCACGGGCCGGCAGGGCTGCCCGAGAACTTCGCCTTCAACACGAGCGACGGCCTGTTCCGGCGGCTCGTCTCGACCTTCGTCTCCCCGCTCGCGACCGCGTACATGCTGGTCGTGGCGCTGATCCTGCTCGCGGTCGCGAGGCGGAAGCGGCCCGCCGTCGTCCTCGGCGTCGTCTGCGCGGCCGGCCTCGCCTGGACGTTCTCGCGCTCCTCGATCGTGGCCCTTGCGATCGGCCTCGTCGTGCTGGCGGCCGGCCGGCGGACGTGGTGGCCGCTGTCCGCCGCGGCGGCGGTGGCCGCAGCCGGCCTCGGCTTCGCCGCCGTCTTCCACGACGTCGCCCCGCGGACGCACTGGTTTCCCTCCGACCTGCCCTACCAGCAGGCGCAGGCGCGGGCGAAGGGCCCGCTTCCGCGCGGCAGCGGCCTGAGCGGGACCGTCAGCCTCGGCGAGCCCTCGATCCGCAGCCACGTGGACAGCCTGCGCGACGGCGCGAAGACCGTCGTCGAGCACCCGCAGGGGTACGGCCTGGGCAACGCCGGGACGACCGCCCAGCGCTTCCACGTGCCGCTCGAAGCGGGCGAGTCGAACTACACGGAGCTCGGGGTGGAGACGGGGCTGGCGGGCGCGATCGCCTTCGTCGTCTGGAGCCTGGCGCTGCTCGCAGGCCTGATCCGGGCCGGCTGGGACGGGGACCGCTCGGCGGCCGCGACCGCCGCAGCGCTCGCCGCCGTGCTCGCCCTCGCGATCCAGACCGACGTCATCGGCGTCCCGTGGATCGCGTACTGCCTCTGGTGGCTAGCCGGCAGCCTCGTCGTCGAGCCGCTGCGCGACGTCGCCCATGCGCTCGAACCGCGCCCCGGCGTCCAGGCAGTGGCCGAGTAGCTCGGCGAGCATCGCGATCCGGTGCCCGCGCCCGATCACCTGCGGGTGCAGGCAGAACGTGAGCACGCCGCCGTCCACGTGCTCGTCCATCCAGTCGAACTCCGCCCGCCAGATCTCGAGCACCTGGCTCGGCGGCGCCCCGCCCTTGCGGTACGGGTCGAAGTTGAACTGGAAATGCACCCAGTCGTCGAGCTCGAAGCTCATCGGCAGCTCCCAGAAGCGGGCCTCGCGCCCGCGCTCGAGCGGGGAGCCTCGTGAGACCCGGTCGCCGATCCGCGGCCGGAACGGGCAATAGTCGTCCGTCATCAGGCTCGAGTCGTAGAGGAAGCCGAGCTCCTCGACGAGCGCCAGCGTGGAGTCGGAGAGGTCGGCCGAGGGCGAGCGGAACCCGAGCGGGTGGGCCCCGATCCGCTCGAGCACCTGCCAGGCTCGTTCCATGTCGGCCCGCTCCTCGTCGCGGCGCTGGCCGCTCGGGTCGACGTGGGCGTACGAGTGGTGGGCGACCTCGTGCCCGGCGGCGAGGATCGACTCCGTCTCGGCCGGAAACGACTCGGCCGTGTGCCCGGGAACGAAGAAGGTCGCCTTCAGCCCGTGGTCCTCGAGGAGGCGGAGGATCCGGGGGACCCCGACCCTGGCGCCGTACTCGCCCCGCTGCAGCATCGCCGGGGTGACCCGGTCGTAGGCGAGCCAGACCGAGAGGGCGTCGAAGTCGAAGCTGAGGCAGACAGTGCTGCCGGGCACGTCGTGATCGTAAGCTGCCCGGGTGGAGCTCGACCCACGCGTCGACATCGGCCACGTCCATCTCAAGGTCGCCGACCTCGACCGCGCGCTCGGCTTCTGGCACGGCGTGCTCGGCTTCGACGTCATGGCGCGGATCTCCGACCAGGCGGCGTTCCTCTCCGCCGGCGGCTACCACCACCACATCGGTCTCAACACCTGGGAGAGCAAAGGCGGCTCCGCGCCCGCCCCGGGCACGACCGGCCTCTACCACGTCGCCGTCCGCTTCCCGGACCGCCGGTCGCTCGCGGCGGCGGTCACGCGAGTGCTCGAAGCCGGGATCGGCCTCGACGGCGCATCCGACCACGGGGTCAGCGAGGCGATCTACCTTCGCGACCCGGACGGGAACGGCGTCGAGCTCTACGTCGACCGTCCCAGGGAGCAGTGGCCGCGCGGCCCGAACGGGGAGCTGACGATGTACACGGCGCCGCTCGACGTTCGCGGCCTGCTCTCCGAGGCCGGCTAGCCGGGTGGGGGCGGACGCGACGCCGGCCGTGCGCTATACCTAGGCAGATGGCCAAGGCGGTCGAGCGCGTCAACCAGGTGACGATCCGGTTCGCGGGCGACTCCGGTGACGGCATGCAGCTCACGGGCGCGCGCTTCACCAGCGAGACCGCCGTGCTCGGGAACGACCTGTCGACGCTGCCCGACTTCCCGGCCGAGATCCGCGCGCCGGCCGGCTCGCTGCCCGGGGTCTCCGGCTTCCAGATCCACTTCGCCGACCACGACATCCTCACGCCGGGCGACCGGCCGAACGTGCTCGTCGCAATGAACCCCGCGGCGCTGAAGACGAACGTCCGCGACCTGCCGAAGGGCGGGACGCTGATCGTCAATGCCGACGCGTTCAGCGAGAAGAACCTGGACAAGGCCGGGTACGCGTCGAACCCGCTCGAGGACGGCTCGCTCGCCGACTACCAGGTGCACGCGATCCCCTTGACGTCGATGACGCTCGAGGCGGTCAAGGAATCCGGGCTGACGAGCCGGGAGGCGGAGCGCTGCAAGAACATGTTCGCGCTCGGCCTGATGTCGTGGCTGTACACCCGCCCGACGGAGACGACCGTCGAGGAGATCCGGCAGAAGTTCCTCAAGCGGCCCGAGATCGCCGACGCGAACATCAAGGCGTTCCAGGCCGGCTACGCCTTCGGCGAGACGACCGAGTCGTTCGCCGTCCAGTACGAGGTGGCGCCGGCGAGGATGGCGCCCGGCGTCTACCGCAACGTGACCGGCAACCAGGCGCTCGCGCTCGGCCTGGTCGCGGCGAGCGTGAAGAGCCGCCTGCCCCTCTTCCTCGGCGCCTACCCGATCACGCCCGCCTCCGGGATCCTCGAGGAGCTGGCGGGCTACAAGCACTTCGGCGTCCGCACCTTCCAGGCCGAGGACGAGATCGCGGCCGTCGGCGCGGCGCTGGGCGCGTCGTTCGGCGGGTCGCTCGGCGTCTCGACCTCCAGCGGCCCCGGAATCGTGCTCAAACAGGAGGCGATCGGGCTCGCGGTGACGCTGGAGCTGCCGCTCGTCGTCCTCGACATCCAGCGCGCCGGGCCGGCGACCGGGATGCCGACCAAGCCCGAGCAGGGCGACCTCCTGAACGTGATGTTCGGCCGCAACTCGGAGTCGCCGGTGCCGGTCGTCGCCGCGGCCACGCCGGGCGACTGCTTCGACGCCACGATCGAGGCCTGCCGGATCGCGCTCAAGTACCGGACACCGGTCTTCATGCTCTCCGACGCCTACCTCGCGAACGGCTCCGAGCCGTGGCTGATCCCCGACCCGGACACGATCCCGGACATCGGCGTCGAGTTCGCCGACACGCCCAACCAGGACGGCGCGTTCATGCCGTACCTGCGCGACCCGGAGACGCTCGCCCGGCCGTGGGCGGTTCCGGGGACGCCGGGGCTCGAGCACCGGATCGGCGGGCTGGAGAAGGCGGACGTGACGGGCAACGTCTCCTACGACCCGGACAACCACGACTACATGGTTCGGGTGCGCGCGCAGAAGGTGGCGGGGATCGCCGGCGACATCCCCGAGCTCGAGGTCGACCACGACGAGGGCGCGAAGCTGCTCGTCCTCGGCTGGGGCGGAACGTACGGCTCGATCACGGCGGCGGTTCGCCGCGTCCGCCGCGACGGCGGCAAGATCGCGCAGGCGCACCTGCGGCATCTGAACCCGTTCCCGCGCAACCTCGGCGACGTGCTCCGCACCTACGACCGGGTGCTGATCCCCGAGATGAACCTCGGGCAGCTGCTCAAGCTCGTCCGCGCCGAGTTCCTCGTCGACGCTGCCGGCTACAACCGCGTCCGCGGGCTCCCGTTCACCTCGTCGGAGCTCGCGGAGGCGATGGAGGCCATGCTGTGAGACCGATCGCCTTCGGCTCGCTCTCATGGAGGGAACGGCCGGTACCTGCTCCATCTCCGGCGAGGTCGGACCGGTGACCCAGGGGAACGGCAACGGGAAGCTGACGCTGACCGCGAAGGACTTCAAGACCGACCAGGAGGTCCGCTGGTGCCCGGGCTGCGGCGACTACGCGATCCTGGCCGCAGTCCAGGGGTTCATGCCGGAGCTCGGCATCGAGCGCGAGCGGCTCGTCTTCATCTCCGGGATCGGCTGCGCCGCGCGCTTCCCGTACTACATGCAGACCTACGGGATCCACTCGATTCACGGGCGCGCGCCGGCGATCGCAACCGGGCTGGCGACGACACGGCCGGACCTGTCCGTCTGGGTCGTCACCGGCGACGGCGACGCGCTGTCGATCGGCGGCAACCACCTGATCCACGCGCTGCGCCGGAACGTCAACCTGAAGATCCTGCTCTTCAACAACCAGATCTACGGGCTGACGAAGGGCCAGTACTCGCCGACGAGCGAGCCCGGCAAGGTGACGAAGTCGACGCCGTACGGGTCGCTCGACTACCCCTTCAACCCGGTGTCGCTGGCGATCGGCGCCGAGGCGACCTTCGTCGCGCGCTCGATCGACACCGACCGAAAGCACCTGACCGAGGTCCTTCGCCGCGCCGCGGCGCACCGGGGCACCGCCTTCGTCGAGATCTACCAGAACTGCAACATCTTCAACGACGGGGCCTTCGACGCGGTCAAGGAGCACCAGGAGAACCAGATCCGGCTCGAGCACGGCAAGCCGATCCGCTTCGGCGCCGAGTGCGAGAAAGGCGTGCGGCAGCGGCCGGACGGCTCCTGCGAGCTGGTCGACGTCGCCGAGGTCGGAGAGTCCGCGCTGCTCGTCCACGACGAGCACCACGAGAAGTCGAGCCTCGCCTTCGCCCTGTCGCGCATCGCCCACACCCCGAGCGGGCCCGCGCCGTTCGGCGTCTTCCGCGACGTCGAGCGGCCGGTCTACGACGAGCTGATGGCGGAGCAGATCGAGAGCGCGACGGCGGAGCGCGGCACCGGTGACCTGCGCGAGCTGCTGCACGCCGGCGACACCTGGGTGATCTGACCCCTTCCGTCGCCGCCGCATCGACTCGACGGCCACGCTGAGGCTTCCGCCGGGCGGAAGCCCGCCTCCGGCCAGCAGCGCCTGATTCTTCTACTGCGGGGGTCCGCTCGCGAGCGTGACCGTCGCGGCCTCGCGATTGCCGAGCCGATCGACCCACGCGAGGCGGGCCCGCGCTCCGGGTCGCTTGCGCAGGAGCAGCGCGACCAGGCCCGCGCGCGTGCGGACGGGGCGGCCGTCGAAGGCGACGATGGTGTCGCCGGCCTCGAGGCCGGCCCGCTCGGCAGGTGAGCGCGATGCGACGACTGCCACCAGCCCTCCGGGCGCGTCGGTCTCGTCGGCGAGCCCGACGCCCAGGAACGGGGTCGGGCCGATGTGCACGCCTGCGGAGGCCCGGCCCGCCCTGATCTGACTCGCGATCGCCGAGGCGCGATCGATCGGAATCGCGAAGCCGTTGCCGCCGCCGCCGCGGAAGGCGAAGGTCGCCGACGCGGCCGAGTTCATGCCGATCACCGTGCCGTTCGCGTCGAGGAGCGGGCCGCCCGAGTCGCCGGGCTCCAGGTCGGCGTCGGTCTCGATCAGACCTCGCAGCCGGACGGTGCCGCCCTGCTCGTCGTTCACGGTGATCGTCCGCCGGAGCGCGGTGATCGTCCCGGTCTCGGTCGTCAGCGTGCCGGTTCCGCCTGCATTTCCGACCGCCGTCACCGGTTGGTTTAGGGACAGCCGGGACGAGTCTCCGAGCGTCACCGTCTGCAGTCCGGAGGCGCCCTGGAGTCGGAGCACGGCGACGTCGTCGGCGATGTCGTACCCGAGCACGCGCGCCCCGTACGTGCGACCGGTGGCGGGCACCGCGACGTGGATGGTGGTGGCGCCGCGGATGACGTGGTTGTTGGTGAGGACGTCCCCGGACGGGGACAGCACCATCCCCGTCCCTGCGGCTGCGGCGCTGACGAACCCGAGCCTCGTCTGGATCGTCACCACGCCCGTGGTGACCGCCGTCCGCGCGTGCACCGCCGCAGCGGCGCTCGAGCTGCCCCCCGCCGCGGCCAGGACCAGGAACGTCAGCCCGACCGCGAGCACCGGTGCCAGGCACCGGTGGAGACGCGTCGCAAACCGCGTGCGCCGGCCGAAAACCGGTGCCAGGCACCGGTTCGGGGCGGCCGATCGGATCCGGGGCAGTCGGGACACTCGTCGACCGGGTATACCCGCTGACGCTGAAAATGCGCTGAGAGCGGTGTGCGGGCTTGCGGGGTCCGCAACACTGGGGGCATGGAAAAAGCCACATTCGCAGCAGGGTGCTTCTGGGGTGTCGAGGCGGCGTTCCGGCAGGTCCCGGGCGTCACCGCGACCCGCGTCGGCTACACGGGCGGCCACACCGAGGACCCCTCCTACTACGACGTCTGCTCCGACACCACGGGGCACGCCGAGGCGGTCGAGGTGACCTTCGATCCCGCCCAGGTCTCGTACGACGAGCTGCTCGATCTCTTCTGGCGCTCGCACGACCCGACGCAGGGAAATCGTCAAGGGCCCGACGTCGGCAGCCAGTACCGCTCGGCCGTCTTCTTCCACTCGCCGGAGCAGGAGGAGGCCGCCGTCGCCTCGAAGGCGCGCGTCCAGGCGCAGCTTCCGGCGCGCGTGACGACCGAGGTGCTTCCGGCCGCGACCTTCTACGAGGCCGAGGACTACCACCAGCAGTACTTCGAGAAGCAGGGCCGCGCGAGCTGTCACGCGGGGCTCCGCTCCGCGGTCTAGCTCGTCGGCTCTTCCTCCGCGACGGCGACGACCGGACCCCGTCGTCGCGGAGGCACGACGCGTCCGTGCTGCGCCGCGGCGACAGCCGTGACCGCGAGCCCGGCGATGCCGGCGACGCCGAAGGCCAGGCGCGTCCCGCCGACGTCGGCGAGCCAGCCGGCGAGCAGGCCGCCGAGCGGCGCGAACCCGGCGAAGACGAACAGGTAGAGCCCGAGCACCCTTCCGCGCAGCCGGTCCGGCGCCGTCAGCTGCAGGATCGACTGGCTGTTCGCCGACCAGGTCGAGAAGCAGAAGCCGATCACGAGCAGGAGGAGGGCCGCCAGCGCGGTGCTGCGAACCGGCGCCAGCAGCAGCATCGCAGTGCTGAACCCCGCCGACCCGAAGACGAGCGCCTTCCAGCTCGCCCGCGCGAGCGCGGCCGAGGCCAGCGCTCCCATCAACGCACCGCATCCGAAGGAGGCGAAGAGGACCCCGAAGGTCGTTGCTCCGGCGTGCAGGGTGCGCTCGGCGAGCACCGGAAGGAGCACGCGGAAGTTGAATCCGGTCGCGCTGACCACGAGCGTAACGGCGAGGACGAGCTTCACCTGGGGCGAGCGCCACATGTACTCGAGGCCCTCGCGAGCGGCGGCGAGCGCCCGCTGGGGCTCGTGGCCGCGGTCGAGCGGGAACAGCTCGTCCGGGCGCATCAGCAGCAGCCCTGCGAGCACGGCGAGGAAGGACACGGCGTTGATCGCGAAGCACCAGCCGGCACCGACCGCGGCGATCAGGACCCCGCCGACCGCCGGCCCGACGACGCGGCCGGCGTTGAAGAGGCTCGAGTTGAGCGCGACAGCATTGGGAAGCTCGTCGCGCCCGACGAGCTGGAACGTCAGGGCGTGGCGGTTCGGCGCGTCGAAGACGAGTGCCGCTCCGCCGAGAAACGCGAGCACGAAGAAGGGCCACAGCACGTGGACGTGCGAGAAGGCGAGGACGGCCAGCGCCGCCGCGATCAGCATCGAGCTTGCCTGCGTGACGATGACGAACCGTCGGTTGTCGAAGCGGTCTGCCAGCGCGCCCGAGAAGAGGCCGAAGGCCATGAACGGCGCGTAGCGTGCGAAGACCAGCAGCCCGACGTAGACCGGGGAGTGGGTGAGGGCGAGCACGAGCCACGGCAGCGCCGTGTCCTGCATCCACGTGCCACTGACCGAGACGATCTGGCCGGTGAAGTAGAGCCGGTAGTTCCGGTGCTTCCGGATGCTCGAGAACGTGCGCGAGTTGAGCTCGAGCAGAGCGGCCGTCATCCGGCGTCCTCGACGAGATGGAGCAGCGGATCGATCGCGCGGTCGACTGCGGCGAGCTCCGCAGCCGAGAGCGCCTGGAGCCGTTCTGCCAGCCATGCCGTTCGGCGCCGTCTGACCGAGCGGAGCACGCGGACGCCCTTCGGGGTCAGCGTCGGCCGGATTCGCCGGGCGTCCTCGCGGGAACGGGTGCGGACGATCAGGCCCGCCCGCTCCATGCGGTCGAGATAGCGCGTCATCGACGGGGCGGAGACACCTTCGCGGGCGGCGAGCTCACGGACACCGAGCTCGGGATAGGCGCGGATCTGGGCCAGGAGCGAAGCCTGGCCGCCGGTGACCCCCTCGGTGTGCGCCTCACGGCGGAGGTGGCGATTGAGATGGAGCAACACCGGCCGCAGCCGGTTCGCAAGTTCGACGGGATCAGCCACCTCGACGGACATTTCGTTACCTATGGTAACGATTGTCGAGGCTGTCGAGGCGGCGGCCCGCTACCGGGTGTCCGGCGTCGTCACCATTCCACGGCAGCGGGTGACGGCCTCGGCGTACGCGCCCTGGTCGCTCTCCCCGCCCCAGACGCCGCCGACCTTGAAATCGGGCTCGCCGAGCAGGATGCCGTCGGCGCGCTCGTAGAACTCCTTCACGTTCTCGAGGCCGATGCCGCTGCCGATCAGGACCGGCAGCTCCACCGCCTGCTTGACCGTGTCCAGCCGCTCCCAGGTGGGTGGGATCGGGCTGCGCGGACCGGAGACGATCACCGCGTCGACGCCGCCCCGCTCGGCCAGGTCCTGGGCCGCGTATTCGATCGGCACGTCGAACAGCGGATGGGCGTGCTTGACGTGGACGTCGCCGAAGACCAGCACCTCGGAGTCGAGCGCCCGCCGCAGGCGGGCGAGCTCGGCGGCGCAGCCCTGGATGATCCCCTGGTCGGTCACGTAGGCGCCGATCACGACGTTGCAGCGGATGAAGTCCGCTCCGCAGACGTGGGCGATGGAGAGCGCTTCCTCGCAGGCGTTCCGCAGGATGTTGACGCCGACGTGCATCGACGTCGCCCGCCGGACCTCCGTGACGAGCACGGCCATCGCCGCGACCGTTGCCGCCGGCACGTGGTCGCGGAAGAGCGGCACGTCGCCGACGTTCTCGACGATGCAGGCGTCGAGCCCGGCAGCCTCGAGCCTGCGCGCCTCCGACAACGCGAAGGCGACGAGCTCGTCCATCGTCTTGTCGTTCCGCGGCGCGGCCGGAAGAGCCGGCATGTGGATCATCCCGATGATCGGCTTCCGGGAAAGAAGCTCGCGCACGGGCGGATCCTATGCCGGGCCGATGCCGCGGCGGGCTCGAGCGCGTCGTCCGGGCGCTACTTGGAGACGACCTCCCGCGCCGGGCGCGTGGCGGGCGCCGGCTCACGTGCCGGAACCGGGTTGCGAATCGGCTCGACGGTCACGCGTCGGCGCGGCTTGCCGACCTTCATCGGGCACCTCCTTTGCTGGTCAACGGGGTGACGGGCAACGACGCCCGCTCGAGGCTCTCGATCAGCTCGTGTGGCCGGGCGGCGGGCACGAGCTCGACCGGCACGGCGTACTCCTCCAGCTCCGACGCGATCTCCCCCGGCGACGGGTCGCTCGCCGCAGTCGTCGTGAAGACCGGGATGAACAGGGCTGCCGGGTAGGCGTGCGACGCGCGCCAGCCGTGCTCGCACTCGAGCACCGATCCCCAGAGCGAGACCAGCCCCACGACCCTGGGCAGCGACTCGACTCCACCCGCGGGCGGCTCGCCGAGGTAGTCGCCGATCACGCCCAGGTCGGCCGCGTAGATCCCGCAGGTGCAGCGATCGCCGGGCGTGTCGTGGCGCCGGTCGATCATCCGCGCCAGCGGCCGCCAGCGCTCGCAGGTGGCGCGAAGCGCCTGGCGGCGCGGCCACACGAAGGGATGGAAGAGGCTCCGAAGCACGAGCCCCTGTTCTCGAACCACGGACCAGAGCCGCCACGCGACGATCGGCTCGGCGTAGTCGGGCGCCACGGAGCGCCAGCTGTCGGGATGCCTCATGGTCGTCGGCGCGCCGTCGTCCACACCAGGAATCTCGACCCGCAAGCGGCTTCTGAAACGTGCCTGCCGGGCCTGCCGCCCTCAGGGGCGTGTGCGGGCGAACCGTCTGAGCCGGGTGGCGATCTGGGTGAGCACGGCGGCCGTGGCCGCGACCCAGGCGCCTCCGACGAGAAAGCCGGCTCCGCCGGCGACGATCACGAGCACTCGACTGATTCAAGAGCTATCGGCGGACGGCGCGAGCCTCTTGAATGGATCGTCGTACGATTCGATGCCGAGCCGCGTAGTATTGGCACCGGGGTAGACCGCTTTCGGGGAGACCGAGCTGCGAGAGCATTGGCGTGACATCGGCTACTGGTGGTGGCTTTGGCGCGAACGGGTACCGACCGAGGCCAAGGCTGCGCTCGGCGTGCTGCTCGTCTGCGGATTGCTCGCGGGCGGGTGGTTCGCAGCCGACCGCCTGACGTCGGCCCGCGCGAGCGTCGGCACGAACGACCTCGTCCTCGAGACCACCGTGCAGAAGGTGGTGACCGTTCGCGAGCGCGGCAAGGTGGTGAAGAAGATCGTCCCGGTGGTGAAGCGGGTCTACCTGCGTCCGAAGACGTCCTACGAGACGCAGACCAAGCTGAAGTACTCGACCCGCGTTCTGACGACGCCCGGGAAGGTGAAGGTGGTCAAGCGGCTCGTGACGACGCGGGTGCCGGTGATCAAGAAGCAGGTGGTGACGATCAAGGGGAAGGCGCGGACGATCGTCACGACTCGCCTCGTCCCGACGACGCGAGTCCAGACACAGACTCAGACGCAAACCCAGACGCAGACGCAAACCCGGGTGCTGACGAGCCAGCAGACGGTGACGACCCAGCAGACGGTGACGACCCAGCAGACCGTGACCAAGCCTGCGGTGACCCTCACCTCCACGACCGTCCAGCAGTCGCCGCCCGTCACGCAAACGGTCACCGCAACGGAGACGGTCACGAATACCGCGACCGTCACGGCCACCGAGACGCAGACCCAGACGCAAACCGTCACGGTCACCGCCGGCGGTGGCGGCGGCGGAGGCGGAGACGGAGACACCACGGCTCCCTGAGGCGGCTCCGTTGTCCTCCCGCCGCCTCGTCTCGTAAGATCGCTCGTCGATGACCGCTGCAGCAGAGGCAGGAACAGCGGGGCGGGTCGAGGGCGAGCGTCCGCGCTTCCAGGTCATCCCGGTGCGCGGGCTGCCGTTCGTCGCGCTCGCGCTGATCGGGGTCGTCGTCGCGATCGCCCGCGACGAGCGCTGGGGGCTCGTCTTCTGCCACGTCGTCGGCGGTGGGCTGTGGACCGCGATCGACCTCTTCGTCGGCTTCGTCGTCGGCCCGATCGTCGGCCGGCTGTCGATTCCGGCGCGGGTCGAGTTCTCGATCCGGTTCATGCCGAAGATGGCGTTGATCATCCCGACGGTGGTGACGATGACGCTCGCCGCCGGGTTCCAGCTCGCCCGCCAGGACGGCTTCCTCGACACCTCGCATCCGAACCACGCCTGGGTCGTCGCCTCGATGTGCGTGGTCGGCGTGATGGCGGTGATCGCGCTCGCCTACCTCGAGCCCGCCAACATCGCGGTCCTGTTCGAGCTGCGGAAGCCGGAGCCGGACGGCGAGGTGATCGCGAGGCTCATGCGCCGCTTCATGTACACGGCCGGGATCACCGGCGCGATGCAGATTGCGACGCTGATCATCATGACGAGGCTGGTGAGCTGATGGCGTCGGCGCCGGCAGCCGTGCCCGTGCGGCCGCTCGAGCGGCGGATGCCGCCCGTCACGGAGATCGGCGCGGCGTCGATGGTGGCGATTGCGGCTGGTGTGATCTACATGGCCTCCTACCTGCCGAAGCGGGCGCCGCTGGGCGTGGCGATCGCCCTGCTCGCGGTCGCCGCAGGCCTCCAGGTGGTCAACTGGGTGCTGCTGTCGCGCATCCGGCCCTTCGCCTGGAACCGGTTCTTCCAGGTCGCAGGGTGGACGCTGCTCGCGTACGCGGTGATCGCCGGGATGATCGAGTACGCCTTCCTCTTCGACCACACGCGCGGCGCCCAGCTCGCGCTGCTGACGGCGATGCTGGCGCTCTTCATGCTCAACGTGCCGGTGCTGGTGGCCTTCACCGTTGCCCGGTACCAGGCCGTCGACCAGTAGCGGCTCGGCTGCTGGACAGCTGAGCCGGGATCAAGCGCCGGCTCGACCAGTTCTCGATCCCGGCAGCTCGGCACGGCATCCCGGCTGCCGTCGAGCGCGGCGGGCCGCGTTAGCATGAGTCCTGATGGCAAGGACGAGGCAGCCGCTGGGCCCGGCTGTGAGGTGGCTCGAGCGGCACCTGGAGTCCAGCTCGCTCGCGACGTCCGCCGCTGATCGCCCGGCTGGGCTCGAATCCACCAACGAGGGCTGAGCCGTCATGGCTCCGAGCTTGAGGTCGACGTGATCGCGACCCGGCGATGACCGACGAGTACGACGCCGTCATCACGTGGGTCGAAGCGCCGGCGGAGCCGAAGCTGGGCCCGTTGCAGGGCAGGCGGCTGCTCGTCAAGGATCTCATCGACACAGCCGGCGTTCGGACGACGTATGGCTCGCGCATCTACCGTGATCACGTGCCCGATCGAACGGCGTCGTGCGTTCAGCGGCTCGTCGACGCAGGCGCCGTCCTCACGGGCAAGGCGAACCTCCCCGAGTTCGCGTGGGCGGTGCTGGGCCAGAACCCCGTGTTCGGGACCGTCCGCAATCCGATCGCGCCTGGGAAGACGACGGGAGGCTCGAGCGCGGGTAATGCCGCTGCCCTCGCCGGGGGGCTGTGCGACCTCGGCCTCGGCACCGATACCGGCTGCTCGATCCGGCTGCCGTCGGCGTGCTGCGGGACCGTGGGCCTGAAGACGCGTTGGGGCGCAGTCGCGACTGACGGCGTCTTTCCGCTCTGTCCCACGCTGGACACGGTGGGACCGATGGGAACATCCGTCGCGGACGTGGCGCTCATGTGGTCGGTGCTGACGGGAAAGCCGGCGCCGGAGCCGCGTCTCCGCGGGCTCCGCGTCGGATTGCTGCGCCAGCCGCCGGGTGTCGGCGACGGCCGCGAGACGGAGACGAGCGACGAGGCGGAGGCGTGGGTGGACGATCTGCAGCGGCTCGGTGCGACAGTGGTCGAGACGCGCGTCCGCGAGCCGAGCGGGAACACGTGGCCGCTCTTCAATCGTGAGGCGCTTGCCTCGCATCGCGCGACGTTCCCCTCGCGCGCGGACGAGTACTCCGATCTCTGCCGCACCAAGCTCGAGCTCGCACTCCGGACGACGGACGAGGAGGCCGCCGAGGCGTACGTCGCGATCGACATGTGGCGCCGCTGGGAGCCGGACGACGTCGACCTGTACGTCTCGCCGTGTTACGGGATCGAGCTGCCGGACGAAGACGCCGACGAGCTCGAGGTGCGTCTTCCGCTGTCGTCGTTCTTGCGCTGGGTGAACCTGATCGGCTGGGCGGGGCTCGCGATCGGGAACATGCAGCTCGTCGCTCCGTACGACGAGACGGTGCTTGCCGCCGGGCTCGCCTGGGAGCGGCGCTGACGGCCTCTGCGTCAGCAGCCGCATGCAGAAGGAAGCCACGGGCTCGTCGCCGCCGCGGCGCATGTTCAAGTCGGCCGTTTTGAACCCGGGGTGCGCCCAAAAAGGCTTGAACGCCCTGGGGAACGCGTGGTTCCATCGCGCTTCGAGTGGCTGTCTCCGATCCGCCTGCGGTCACGGCGCGAAGCTGATGGAGCGCCTCTCGAACACCGCGTCCGCAAGGGACGTCCCGAAAGGAGGCGCAGTATCGTGAGAATCGGGCCCGTAGTGACCGCTGTCGTCGTTGTCGCCTGCGTCACGGCGGCGGCCGCGCTGGCGTCCACATCGACCCAGGCGCACAAGGCCGCGTCGCAGGCAGCAGGGGGCTACATCACGACCCCCGCCCAGGATCGCAAGGCGCTACAGGAGACGCTCGCCTGGATGGCGCAGAAGGGCGTGAAGCCGAAGAAGAAGTACCGGATCGCCTGGGTGAAGGAGGACGCCGGCCTCGAGTCGTACACCCAGAACGAGACGCGCGCCGGTCTCGAGGTCGCGAAGAAGTACGGGGCAACCGTCAAGATCTACGACGCGAAGTTCAACCCCAACCAGCAGTTCCGCGATCTACAGGACGCGATCACCGGCTACAGGGCCGGGCAGTACGACGCCATCGTCGTCACACCCGTCGCCGGAGCGGTGGTGTGCAACCAGGTCAAGCGTGCGATCAAGGCCGGAATCCCGATCGAGACGGAGAACATCTCGGTCTGCGGCGACAAGGGCTATACGCCCGGGGCGATCGGCTACGTCGGGATGCAGCAACAGCGAGCCGAGGACCAGGACTACGACTACCAGTTCTCGACGTGCAAGACGCCGTGCAACGCGCTCGTGATCACGGGCCCGATCGGGTTCGACCTGACGACACGGGACAACATCGCGATCAAGAAGGCCGCGAAGAAGTACCCGAACGTCAAGATCGTGGCCAACCAGGCGGCGCCGTTCACGCCGACCGACTGGTACAAGGTCGCGAGGCAGGCGCTGACGGCGCATCCCGACATCGACATGATCTCGACGAACTGGGACGACTCGGTCGTCGGTGTGATCCGTGCCGTCAAGCAGGCGGGGAAGACCCCGGGCAAGGACGTCAAGATCTACAGCGTCGGTGGGAACTCGTTGGGGGTCAAGCTCGTCAAGAGCGGGCAGATCGACGCGACGAACATCGTCACGCCCTACCACGACGGGCTCTACGCCATGGAGCAGGTGTTCCGCTACCTGATCACCGGCAAGAAGACGGTTGGGTCGGTGTGGCCGGGCGAGGCGCCGATCGTCACGAAGACCGTGGGGACGCGCATCCTGACCAAGGCGAACATCGCGAAATGGAAGCCCGAGTTCTGACGCACCGAAAGCAGACATGAATCGTCGCGAGGCGGCGGGAGCGCCCGACAGCCCTCCCGCCGCCGTCCGTGCCGTCGGAATCGTCAAGTCCTTCGCCGGCGTACAGGCGCTGCGGGGCGTCGACCTCGAGTTGGCCGAGGGCGAGCTGCACGGCCTCGTCGGCGAGAACGGCGCCGGAAAGTCCACCCTCGCGAAGATCATCAGCGGCGCCTACGCCGCTGACGAGGGGACGGTGTACGCACGGGGCACCGAGCTCGCGAGCGGGAATCCGCACGCGCACGCCGATGCCGGCATCGCAATGGTCTACCAGGAGCCGAAGCTCGTCCCGGAGCTGACCGCCGCCGAGAACGTGTTCCTTGGCAAGACGATCCGCCGTGGCCCCTTCGTCGCTCGGCGCGAGATGGCACGACGGCTCAGGGACGTGGCGGCGACCGTTGGGATCGACGTCGATCCCGAGGCGAAGGCGGCCGACCTGTCACTGGCGAAGCAGCGGATGTTGGACGTGATCCGCGGGCTCGACTCGGGGGCTCAGGTACTGATCATGGACGAGCCGAGCGCGGCGCTCGGCCCCGTCGAGCGCGGAAGTCTCTACCGGACGATCGAGCGGCTCCGCTCGGCGCACGTCACGATCCTGTTCATCTCGCACGACCTCGACGAGGTCTTCCGGCTCTGCGACAGGATCACCGTCATGCGCGAAGGGTCGATCGTCGCGACGAGGCCGACCGCGGATTGGACGAAGAACGCGCTGGTGGAGGCGATGCTGGGGCGCGAGTTCGTCGTGCCGAAGCGCCACAGGACGGACGCGCCCGTGGAGGCATCGCCGATCCTGCGCGTCGAGGGGCTCACGGTCCCGGGCGCGCTCGAGCGGGTCGATTTCGAGCTGCGGAGCGGGGAGGTGCTCGGGATCGCCGGCCTGATCGGCTCCGGGCGATCGACGCTTCTGCGCGCGCTGGCAGGCGCCGAGCCGAAGGCATCGGGGCTGCTCCTGCTCGAGGGGCGAGAGATCGCGTGGCCTTCGACGGTCCGCGCCGCTCTCCGCCACGGCATCGCGTTCGCGCCCGAGGACCGGCGCAGGTACGGCCTCGTCCTCGGGCTCAGCGGCGCCTCGAATGTCGCTCTCACAAACCCGGCCGCGGTTTCCAAGGCGCTTCTTCTCCAGGGCCGAAAGCTCGTCGAATATGCCGCGGGCGTGATGACGCCGCTCGGTTTCGACTCGCGGCGGCTGAAGGTAGAGGCGGCGTTCCTGTCGGGCGGCAACCAGCAGAAGCTCGTCGTCGGGCGGACACTCGGTCGGCAACCGAAGATCCTGCTTCTCGACGAGCCCACGGCCGGAATCGACATCGGCGCGAAGGCGGACATGTTCACGATCATCGACCGCCTCGCCTCTGACGGGCTGTCGGTGCTGTTCGCCTCCTCGGAGCTCGAGGAGGTCGTCGAGGTTTCCGACCGGATCCTTGTGCTCGGTCGCGGGCGTTCGCTCGGCCTGCTCGAAGGTGAGAGCTGCACCGTACGCACGATTCTCGAGTTGGCGTTCGGCGTCGAGCGGGAGGCGGACGCGGCGTGAGCGAGCCCAGCCTCGACGTCGCGCCCGAGGGGACGCGCCGGTGGGATGCGCTCCGCGCCGTCCGTCCCGGCGCTGCCGCGTTGCGCAGCTACGGGATCGAGCTCGTCCGGACGTACGGCATCGTCGTCGCCTTCGCGATTCTCGTGGCGGCCGTCGCATCGCAGAACTCCGTCTTCGTCAGTCGCGACAACCTGCTCAACATCTCGAGCCAGTGGGCCCCTGCGGGCGTGATGGCGGCCGGGCTCACCTTCGTGCTGATCGCCGGCGGGATCGACCTGTCGATCGCTGCGAACTTCAACCTGTGCGCCGTGCTGGCCGCCGCGATCGGGCAGCACAACGATCCCGGGATCGCGTTCCTCGCTGCGCTCGGGCTCGGCACGGGAATCGGCCTCGTCAACGCCTTGATCGTGACGATCACGGGCATCGACTCGTTCATCGCGACGCTCGGCGTGTCGTTCGCCCTCGCGAGCATCTCGCAGATCCTGACGGGAAACGTGCCGTACTACGTCGATCGGGAGGACTTCCTCAGCCTCGGCGCCGGAAGCTGGCACACGATCCCCTACGCAGGCATGGTGATGTTCGGGACATTCATCCTGCTCGGGATCGTCCTCGCGCGCGGTGTCTACGGCCAGAAGATCTACGCGATCGGCGGCAACCGCGAGGCGAGCCGCCTCGCGGGGCTCCGCGTGCAAACCCTCTACGGCAGCACGTTCGTCCTCACGGGCTTCTGCTGCGGCCTCGGCGGGATCCTCTCGGCGTCGCAGCTCGGGACGGCTCAGTACAACATCGACCCGGGGATCCTGTTCGACGTCGTGACGATGGTCGTGCTCGGCGGCACGTCGCTCCTCGGCGGCTACGGCGCGATGTGGAGAACCGCGATCGGTTGGGCATTCATCGCATCGATTGGAAACGCCTTCAACATCCTCAACGTCAATTCGAGCTACCAGAACCTCGTCAAAGGGCTCGTGTTGATCGGCGCGCTGGCGATCGACGTCTACGTACGGCGGCTCGCGCGGGCAGGCAAGACCTGATGGCCGCGACGGCCCTCTTCTCGGATCGGCAGGTCGACCTGGCTCCGTTGCGCCGCTACTGGCACCCGGTCTCCGAGGCGAGCGACGTGGCCGACGCACCGATCTGCGTCCAGCTCCTCGACGAACAGGTCGTGCTCTTCCGGTCGGAGGGCCGTGTCCGCGCGTTCAAGGATCTGTGCCTGCACCGCGGTGCGAAGATCTCGATGGGCCGCGTCGTCGACGAAACGATCGTCTGCCCCTATCACGGCTTCCGCTACGACGGCGCGGGCCGCTGCGTCTATATCCCGTCGCAGCCGAAGGATCTGCAGCGGATTCCGGCGCGGCTGCGGCTGATCCCCTTCCACGCCGAGGAGCGGTACGGGCTCGTCTGGGTGGCGCTGGAGGACCCGGTGGCGCCGATTCCGGAGTTCGCGGAGTGGGAGCATCCGTCCTTCCGTCCCTTCTCTGGCTTCCGGCGCACCTGGCAGACGAGCGCGGCGCGCTTCCTCGAGAACGCGCTCGACATCTCGCACTTTCCCTTCGTCCACGAGGGGCTGCTCGGGGACCCCGGCAGGCCCGAGATCGAGCCGTTCGACGTCGTCCCGAACGGCCACGGTTTCGGCTACGAGTTCGACTGGATCCCGATGGAGGCCGGCCACCTCGGCGAGAAGATCCACTACGTCTACGACTACACGTTCCCGTTCACCCTCAAGCTCGACATCCAGGGCGAGGCCGGGAGCACGATCCTGTTCACGACGACGCTGCCTCTGACCGCGGACCGCTGCTCGATGTGGGTGCTCTTCGCACGGAACCACTCGTTCGACCGGCCGGACAGCGAGTGGGTCTCGTTCAGCGAGGAAATCTGGGACCAGGACCAGGCGATCACGGAGCAGCAGCACCCGGAGATGCTCCCGGTCGACCTCTCCGCGGAGGTGCATCTCCGCGTCGCCGACGCGCCCGGTATCGCCTTCCGGCGCCTGCTGCGCGAGCAGGGGCTCGCATATGCCTGACTCGCCCCGGATCCGCCTCGACCGCGAGCTCTGCATCGGGGCCGGCACGTGCGCGAAGGTCGCGCCGGGGGTCTTCGCGCTCGACGACGAGGAGCTGGCCCGGGTCGTCGATCCCGAGGCGGCGAGTACGGACGCGATCCTCGACGCCGCCGCGCGCTGCCCGACGGGCGCGATCTACGTCGACGAGTAGCGCCGGTCAGGGCATGAACGCGCCGGCCTGATCGATCCGGCCCAGCAGGCGGCGGTACGCGATCCCGGAGGCGTCCGGCACCTTCAGGTGGAGCTCCTCACGAAGGTCGGTCGGGATCTCCTCCGGCCGTTGGCTCTCCACGATCACGCGGTCCTGATCCATGATCACGTCCGAGAAGTCCTTGAACGTCCGGTCGTCCTCGTCGAGCCGGTAGTTCCGCGTGATGAAGAGGTACATGTGCGTGAGCTTCGGCGTCGTCGGGGCCGAGACGAGCGAGATGATCGTCTTCTCCGCGCCGGTCGTCTTCGTCAAGTGGATCGTGAACGGGGTGTACAGGTGGTATTCCCAGCGCGTCACGTGTGTGCCGCCGCCGTAGAGCTCGTTCGGCTCCTCCTGCTCGTACATGTAGTAGAGGCCGTGGTCGGTCTCGACGACGTTCGTCTCTGCGACGACCGTCTGATCACGCGTGCCGAGCAGGTTCTCGTGGACGAACGGGAAGTGTGAGACGTCCATGAAGTTCTCGACGGATCGCCCCGCGGACGAGCTCCAGACGTACGTCGAGGAGAGGAAGCCTCGGAAGACGGGGTCGTCCCACTCGTCGTGGGGGAACGCCGGGATCGGTGCGACCGGCTCCTCCATCGCCACCCAGACCAGGCCGTAGCGTTCCTCGGCGCGGTACGCGATCGCCCGTGCCTTCCGCGGGATCGTCGAGCCTTCGGGCAGCGAAGGGATCTTCACGCACCGTCCCGTCGAGTCGTACTCCCAGCCGTGGTAGGCGCAGGTGATCCGGCCGTCCGTGACCCAGCCGAGAGAAAGCGCCGTTCCCCGGTGGATGCAGAGGTCCTTGAAGGCGGACACGCCGTCCACCGTCCGGAACGCGCAGATCTTGTCGCCCAGGAGCTCGAACTGCTTCGGCTGCTCGACGACGTCTTCCGAACGCGCGATCGGGTGCCAGTAGTTGGCGAGCGTCGGACGCGCGGTCCGAGTGACGCCCGCGGTGCGACTGCTGCGCTCGGTGGTGGTGCTCATGCAGAGCTCCTCTCTTCGTTCCAAAGGCCTGTTCGGAAGTTGCCGCGCAGGCGGTAGACGGCGTGCTCGAGCAGCCGGCGCCTCGGCACCCGCCAGCAACGTACGGAATGGTGATCCTCGTGCATGAGGCAGATGTTGCAAGAAACGCAGTCCACGCGCCCGCGCCAGCCCGCTTCGAGCTTGCGGACGAGTTCCGGTTCGCGGATCAGGGGCCGTGCCATCGCGACGAAGTCCGCATCGCCGCGCTCGAGGATCGCCTCCATGGTCGACGTTCGGCGGAGGCCCCCGACGAGAATCACCTTCGCTTGGAGCCGCGGGCGGGCCGCACGGGCGTAGGGCAGGAAGTACGCCTCGTGCGCCTGCCGCTTCAGCAGGCGGTGCGGCAAGAGGTCTTCGAGGGCGCGCCTGGCGTCGACCGCGACGTAGGGGACGATCGACGCCCGCTCGTAGTCCGCCATCAGGTTGGACGACACCTCGACCGCGTCCAGTCCGGCCGCCGCGATTCGACGCGCACCTTCGACTGCGTCGGAAAGCGTGAGCCCCCCGGCCTCGTCGACGACGTCCTCGAAGCCCAGCTTCATCGACAGGCCGAGCTCGGGCGGGAGCGCGTCGCGGACCGCCCGGACGACGGCGATGGGGAATGCGTCGCGGCGCTCCTGTGTCCCGCCCCACCGATCGGTGCGCTGGTTCGTGAGCGGCGACCGGAACTCGCTGATCAGGTAGCCGTTGGCGCCGTGCAAATGGACGCCGTCGAAGCCTGCCTCTGCGGCTCGTCGAGCGCCGGCCGCGAACGCGGCGATCGCCTCTTCGATCTCCTCCTCGTTCGCTGCGCGGACTCGACGGCCAGTCATCACGTTCGCGACGGGTGACGGCGCAAGCGGCTCGTTGTCGCGGACGATCGACTGGCTGCCCGCGTGTGCGACCTGTGCGAAGATCTTGCCGCCGTGTCGGTGGACGGCGGCCGTGAGCCGGCGGAGGCCTGGGATCTTGTCGTCGGCGTCGATGCCGGTCTGCCGGTGCTCGTAGCGGCCCCGCGAGTGGCAGAACATGTGGCCGGTGAAGATCAGGCCGACGCCGCCGCGCGCGAGCCCGTCATGGATCGCGACCAGCGTCTCCGTCACGTGCCCGTCGGGTCCCGAGGCGGATTCCGACGTTCCGGATCGGACGATTCGATTCCTGGTCTCTACCGGCCCGAGCTGCCCCGGCTCGAGCAGCGGCGACGTGGTTGCGGTCGCGACGGCCAGGATCCAATCGTAGGCGGCCGCGGTCGCGCGTCGCGAGGTTGCGCTTTCGCCGTGCGACCGATACTCGCCGCGCCGCAGGGGGTTACGATCGCAGCAGTGAGCGACCCTGTCGTCCCGCCGCAGCGGATGGATACCCGGCGAGCCGCGCCGGCCGCGCATGCCGCGATGGCAGCGTTCGACGCGGCCGTAGAGCTCGAGCCTGCGCTCCGCGAGCTCGTTCGCGTCCGTGCCTCGCTCGTCAACGGCTGCGCGTACTGCATCCGCCTGCACACGCGCGACGCGCTCGAGGCGGGGGAGACGCAAGAGCGGTTGTTCGCGCTGGGCGCCTGGGAAGAGTCGCCGCTCTTCACGGCGCGCGAGCGCGCTGCGCTGCGGCTCACGGATGCAGTCACGCTCGTCGGTGAGGGCCACGTCCCCGACGCCGCGTGGGCCGAGGCAGCCGGCGAGTTCGAGGAGGCGGAGCTCGCTCAGCTCCTCTTCGCGGTCGTGGCGATCAACGCGTGGAACCGGCTCGCCATCGCGACGCGGAAGCGGCCGCTGCCGTAGGCCGCGTTTTGGTCGGGGAAGGCGGCCAATCGCTCGTCGCTGCCGTCCCTCGCTTCCTATGCTGGCGCCGGTGGCCCTGAATCTCGAGAACGAGTTCGTCGTCGCCGCGCCCATCGGTACGACCTGGAAGACCCTGCTCGACCTCGAACGCGTCGCCGGGTGTCTGCCGGGTGCGAGGATCGAGCCGGGCGCCGAGGCGGGGACGTACCTCGGCTCGATGCGAGTGAAGCTCGGCCCGGTGAGCATGAGCTACGAGGGCACAGCGAAGCTGGAGAATGTGGACGAGGCGTCGCACACCGCCGTCTTCGCCGTCCACGGCAAGGAGACGAAGGGCCAGGGATCGGCGTCGGCGACGATCCGCAATCGGCTCGTCGACGAGGCCGGCTCGACCCGCGTTCTGGTAGAGACCGAGCTGAGCGTGACCGGGCGTCCCGCGCAGTTCGGGCGCGGAATCATGCAGGACGTCGCGGCCTCGATGCTGGGCGACTTCGCGAAGTGCCTCTCCGAGATGATGAGCGCGGCGCCCGCGCCCGCGTCGGCAGCAGCGGACGGCGGGCAGGCAGTAGAGCAGCGCCCGACGCCACCGGAGGCGCTTGCCGTCGGCGGCGCCATCGGTCGCGTCTTCGTCGCTCGGCTGAAGTCCCTCCTGCGCCGCCTCGCCGGGCGCGGCTGAGCGTGCAGAACGGCGTGATCGGGTCTTCGCCGCCCCGGAAGGAGGACGATGCCCTCCTTCGCGGCGCCGCGCGCTTCGCCGACGACCTGGTGCGGCCCGGGACGCTGGCTGCGTACGTGCTCCGAAGCCCGTTCGCTCACGCGCGGATCGTGTCGCTCGACACCGCCAGGGCGGTGTCTGCGCCGGGGGTGGAGGCGGTGCTGACTGCCCGCGACCTGCCGGCCGGGCTCCGTCCGATCCCGATGCGGATGTTCGTCGACGGCCCACTGAACGACTACCTGCAATATCCACTCGCGCGGGACGCCGTGCGGTACTCGGGCGATCCGGTTGCCGTCGTCGTCGCCGCGTCGCGCTACGCAGCCGAGGACGCCGCCGAGCTCGTCGACGTCGAATACGAGCCGCTGGGGGTCGTGCTTCGAACCGACGACGCGATCGCGGACGGTGCGGCGCTTCTGCACGAACAGACCGAGTCGAACCGCGCCGGCGGGTTCACAATCGAGTGGGGCGAGGTCGACGCAGCGTTCTCACAGGCCGCGCTCGTCGTCGAGGAGCGACTCGAGGTCGGCCGGCATGCCGCGGTCCCGCTCGAGACGCGGGGTCTCGTCGCCGAGGTCGACGAGGCGAGCGGTGTCCTGACCGTCTACGGCGCCGCGAAGATCCCGCACGTCAACCGCCGCATCCTCGCCAGCCTGCTGGAGTGGCCGGAGGAGCGCGTGCGGCTCGTCGAGCTACACGTCGGCGGCGGCTTCGGCGCGCGTGGCGAGTTCTACCCTGAGGACTTCCTGATCCCGTACTGCGCGCTGCGCCTGGGCCGCCGCGTGGCCTGGACGGAGGATCGCGAGGAGCATCTCCGTGCCTGTAACCACTCGCGCGAGCAGGTGCACGACGTCGCGCTCGCGCTCGATGCGGACGGTCGGTTTCTCGGGCTGCGCGACCGCTTTCTGAACAACACCGGCGCCTACATCCGAACTCACGGTCTCGTCGTGCCTGGGATGACGGCGGCGCTGCTGCCCGGCCCGTATCGATGGCCGGCGTATCGCTGCGACGTCTCGCAGGTCGTGACGAACAAGACGCCGGCCGGGACGTACCGCGCGCCGGGACGGTACGAGGCCAACTTCGTCCGCGAGCGCCTGATCGACATCGCCGCGCACCGTTACGGGTTCGACCCGGTCGAGCTGCGGCTGCGCAATCTGATCGAGCCGTCGCAGATGCCGTACGCGTCTGGGACGCACACCGACGGCCATCCGGTCGTCTACGACAGCGGCGACTACGCGAGGCTCCTCGGTCGAACGCTCGAGTCCTTCGACCACGGCCGTTGGCTGGCTTGGTGCGGCGACGCCGAGCCGCCGCGCCGGCGCGGCGTCGGCACCGCGCTGTTCGTCGAGAAGAGCGGCATCGCCCGGTGGGACTACGCGCGCGTCGAGGTGACGAGCGAAGGCGGGGCGCGTGTCTTCTCCGGCGGCGCCTCGGTCGGGCAGGGCCTCGAGACCGTGCTGGCGCAGATCTGTGCCCACGGCCTCGGCGTCGACTACGATCGCGTCTCCGTCGTCCACGGGGACACGGCGGTCGTCCCGGACGGGATGGGCGCGTTCGGCAGCCGCGCGACGACGCTCGGCGGGAGCGCCGTGCTGCAGGCCGCCGAGCGTCTCCGGGAGCGCATCCTCGCGCTCGCCTCGGAGCATCTCGAGATCGCCCCGGAAGACCTCGTCGTCGCGGGCGACCGCGTCTCCGCCGTCGGGGCGGCCTCGCGGTCCGTGAGGTTGGCCGCACTCCACGACCTGGCGCGACCGGCCGCCGCGCTCGCCGCGGGACGCCAGCCGTTCCTGTCCGAGGAGGGATACTTCCTCTCGGAGGACATGACATTCCCATACGGCGTCCACTGCGCCGCCGTCGAGGTCGATACCGAGACGGGCGCAGTCGACGTCGCGGCCTACACGGTCGGCTACGACATCGGGCGGGCTATCAATCCGACGCTCGTCGAAGGCCAGATCATGGGCGGCGTGGCGCAGGGGATCGGCGGCGCGCTGCTCGAGGAGCTCGTCTACGAAGCCGATGGTCAGCTCGTCGCCGGCTCGTTCATGGACTACCTGCTGCCGACGGCGGCCGAGGTGCCGGACATCGGTGTCCTCGTCACCGAGGACGCGCCGACGCCGCGAAACCCGCTCGGCGCCAAGGGGGCCGGCGAGGGCGGGACGGCTGCGGCCGGGGCCGCGATCGCAAACGCAGTCGCGGATGCGCTCGGCGCCGAGCCGTTGCGCCTGCCGCTGACACCCGAGCGGGTCGTCCAGCTCGCGGGAGCTCGCCCGTGAAGCCGCCACCGTTCGAGTACGACGACCCGTCGACGCTCGACGAGGTGCTCGCTCTACTCGCGGAGCACGGCGAGGACGCGAAGGTGCTTGCCGGTGGCCAGAGCCTCGTCCCTCTGCTCAACTTCCGCCTCGCGCGGCCGGATCGCCTGATCGACGTGAACGGCGTCTCCGAGCTCGACTACCTTCGCCTCGAGCACGGAACGCTCCGGATCGGTGCGCTCGTCCGGCATGCGCGGCTCGAGAGCTCAGAGGAGGCGAGGGCAGTGCCGCTCTTGCAGCAGGCGGTCCGGTTTGTCGGGCATGTGCAGATCCGGAATCGCGGCACGGTCGGCGGCTCGGTCGCCCACGCGGATCCGGCGGCCGAGTTGCCGGCCGCGTTGACCGCGCTCGGCGCCCGCTTCCGCGCCCGGTCCGCCCGTGGAGAACGTGTCCTCGCGGCAGACGAGCTCTTCGTCACGCACCTGACCACGTCGCTCGAGCCGGACGAGATTCTGACGGAGATCGAAGTGCCCTCGTCCCCCCCTGGGTCGGGCGCTGCGTTCGTCGAGTACGCGCGGCGTCACGGGGACTTCGCGCTCGGAGGCGCGGCCGTCCTCGTCCGCCTCGACCGCGGCGGCACCTGCGAAGACGCGGCGATCGCCCTGCTGGCAGCGGCGCCGACGCCGGTTCGGGCTGCCGAGGCGGAGAATGCTCTTCGCGGCCGCGTCATCGACGAGGCCGCGGCACGCGAAGCCGCGGCTCGCGCCGTCGAGAGCATCAACCCCACGGGGGACATCCACGGCAGCGCCGACTATCGACGGGGGCTGATCGAGGCGCTCCTGCGGCGTGCGATCCTGCAGGCGAAGGAGAGCGTGGCGTGACGACGCGCGAGATCGCAGTCGAGATCAACGGCGAGGTCTTCCGCCGCACGGTCGAGCCGCGCCTGCTGCTCTCGGACTTCATCCGGCACGAGGCCCGCCTCACCGGCACGCACGTCGGCTGCGAGCACGGAGTCTGCGGCGCGTGCACGATCCAGCTCGATGGCGAGCCGGTTCGCTCGTGCCTCCTCTTCGCCGTCCAGGCCAACGGGCGCTCGATCCGGACCGTCGAGGCGCTTGCCGCGCACGGCGACGAGCTGCACCCTCTCCAGCAGGCGTTCCACGAGACGCACGCGCTGCAGTGCGGCTTCTGCACGCCCGGGTTCCTGATGACGCTCGAGCCCTTCGTCCGTAACGCCGACGCCGCGGAGCTCGACGACAATCGAATTCGGGAGGTGCTCGCGGGCAACCTTTGCCGCTGCACCGGCTACCAGAACATCGTCAAGGCCGTTCACCTGGCCGTAGAGAGGAATCGGACATGAGAATCGTCGACCTCACGCATCCGTTCTCGATCCACACACCGGGGTGGGTCGGATACCCATCGCCGAAGCTGTCCTACTTCCAGCGTTTCGCGACGCAGGGGATCGTCTCGCAGCTGCTCGAGCTGCCGCTCCACTCGGGCACGCACTTCGACGCCGAGATGCACATCGTCTCGGGAGGGCGCGACCTCGCGTCCGTGCCGATCGAGAAGCTATGCCGCGAGGGCGTGATCGTCGACATCTCGGAGGAGATGGACGACTGGGCGGTGATCAAGCCACACCACATCACCGACCGGATCGAGGTCCGCAAGGGCGACATTCTCCTCTACAACACGGGCTACCACCGCTTCTACAACGGCGCGCCCGAGGAGGACGAGGAGCGCTACTTCCTCCGGCACCCGGGCGGCGATCGCGAGCTCGCGGAGTGGATCGTCGAGATGGAGCTCGCGTGGACGGGCTTCGACACTGCCTCCGGTGACAACCCCCTGAACACCTCGATCCGGACCAAGTGGCGTCCCGAGATCGCCGAGCAGTTTCGCAAGCGGACCTCCGTCGACGTCGACGAGCTCTTCCCGGTCGACGACCTCTTCGTCATGCACCGCGTCCCGTTCCGGGAGGGCATCACGCATGTCGAGAACCTCGGTGGCGACCTCGACTCCGTCGGGACACGGCGCTGTCTGATCGGCGCGTTCCCGATCCCGATCGTCGGCGGCGAGGCTTCGCCCTGCCGCGTCGTCGCGTTCTTGGACGAGTGACGAGGACGGGCAGCTTCGACGCGCTCGGCGCCGACGAGCCGTACCCTGGGCTCGAGCGGCGCGTCTTCGACGCCGACGGCGCGACGGTGACCGAGTACCGGTTCGCGCCCGGCGCCCGCTTCCCGCTCCACCGCCACCCGCAGGAGCAGATCACGTTGGTCTCGGACGGCGACGTGGAGATGACGGTAGCCGGCGAGGTCTTGCGCCTCTCCGCCGGCGCCTGGTCCGTCGTCGCTCCCGAGATCGAGCACGGAATCACCGCCGGCCGGAGCGGTGCGCGCATCGTCGCCATCGTCGTCCCGCGTCGTCGTGCACCGGGCGCGTACACCGTGGTCGAGTAGCGCGGCCAAAAACCTCGACTGGTGCGCAACCGCGCCAGTACCGTCGCGGCGTGGCCGACGAGACGACCCGCCGAAGCATCCGCTCGATCCTCAACCCGGGCCGTATGCTCAGCGACGGGATCCCCTACCCCGACTACCAGGAGGCGCTCGAGCGCGTCGCGACGCTCGAGGCGTGGTTCGACTTCTGGGCCGGCAAGGGCGAGCTGTACGAGTCGCTCGGCGACGAGGCGCTTGCGGCTGGGAACCGCGTCTCGGGCGGCGAGTGGCTCTGGCATGCGTCGCTCAGCTTCCACTACGCCCAGTTCATGTGGTTCCACGACCCCGAACGGCGGGAGTCCGGCCAGCGCCGCAAGGTGGAGCTGTACGAGCGTGCCGCGCCGCACCTCGTCCCGCCGGGTGAGCGGGTCGAGATTCCCTTCGAGGGTGCCACGATCCCGGCCGTCGTCCGGCTCCCGCTCGGCGAGCCCCCGCGGGACGGGTGGCCGTGTGTGCTCCTGCTCGGCGGGCTCGAGAGCACGAAAGAGGAGAGCCTGCTGTTCGAGAACATGTGCCTCGAGCGCGGGATCGCGACGGTCGCGTTCGACGGCCCCGGGCAGGGCGAGCTGTTCTTCCAGGTCAAGCTGCAGCCGGACTTCGAGCGATACACGTCCGCGGTGGTCGACGACCTCGAGCAGCGCGACGCTGTCGACGTCTCGCGGCTCGGGGTGCTCGGGCGCAGCCTGGGAGGCTTCTACGCGCTCCGCTCGGCCGCCTTCGACGAGCGGCTGCGGGCCTGCGTCGCCTGGGGGTTCTTCTACGACATGACCGACTTCGAGTCGATGCCGCCGCACACGCAGCGAGGCTTCACCTACGTGACCGGGCGCACCGGGGACGAGGCGAGGAAGTACCTCCAGGAAGCGCTTCGGCTCGAGGACGCGGCGGCGAGGCTCCGAACGCCGGCGCTCCTTCTCAACGGGGCACACGACCCGATCTTCCCGCCGCGCCAGATGGAGCTTGCCGCCCGTGCTCTCGCCGGCGCGCCGATCGAGCTCGTGATCGAGCCGGACGGCGATCACTGCTGCCACAACATGGGACAGATCGTCCGGCCGCGCATGGCCGACTGGATCGCGAAGAGGCTCGCTGTCGCTTGAAGCCTCCCGCGTTCGACTATGCGGCGCCGGACCTCCTCGACGAGGCAGTGTCGCTGCTCCGGTCACACGAGGATGCGAAAGTGCTTGCGGGCGGGCAGAGCCTCCTGCCGCTGATGAACTTCCGGCTCGCGGCGCCCTCGCTCCTCGTCGACCTCCGGCGGATCCGCGGCCTCGAGCGGCTCGACGCCGTCGACGGCGTCGTCCGGATCGGCGCGATGGTGCGCCAACGCGACGCCGAGGAACGCCCGGAGACGGCAGCGGTGCCGCTCCTGCGTGAGGCGCTGCGGCACGTCGCACATCCTCAGATTCGCTCCCGAGGCACGATCGGCGGCAGCGTCGCCCATGCCGACCCGGCGGCCGAGCTTCCGGCCGTCCTCGTTGCCCTGGATGGCCGAGTCCGCGCTGTGTCGAGCGGCGGCGAGCGGTGGATCGACGCACGCGATCTGTTTCGCGGCCTCTTCACAACCGCGCTGGAGCCCGCAGAGATCCTGACGGAGGTCGAGCTCCCGATCGCGCCGCCGCGGACCGGCGCCGCATGCGTGGAGGTGGCGCGCAGAAGCGGGGACTACGCGCTCTGCGGCGCACTTGCTCAGGTGACGCTGGCGGTCGACGGCACCGTCGAAGCCGCACGGGTCGCACTGATCGGCGTCGGATCGTGCCCCGTCCGGAGGGTCGACGTGGAAGAGGCGCTCGAGGGCGAGGCGCCTACGGCGGAGCGGATCGCCGACGCCTCGGCGCGCGCAGCGGGCGGCCTCGATCCGCCGAGCGACGTTCAGGCGAGCGCGGACTACCGCCGTCACCTCGCACGTGTGCTCACACGCCGCGCGCTCGAGCTCGCCGTGGAGCGCGCGGGGTGAGCACGCACCGCATCAGCATGACCGTCAACGGCCGCACGTGCGAGGCGGACGTGCCCGCACGGCTGACGCTCGCCGACTTCGTCCGCGAGCATCTCGACCTGACGGCGACTCACCTCGGCTGCGAGCACGGAGTTTGCGGTGCGTGCACGGTGCTCGTCGACGGACGCGCGGCGCGCTCCTGCATCCTCCTCGCCGTCCAGGCCGAGGGAGCGCAGATCACCACCCTCGAAGGCGTCGCGCGGGGCAGCGAGCTCCATCCCGTCCAGCGCGCGTTCTGGGAGAAGCACGGCATGCAGTGCGGCTTCTGCACCCCCGGCTTCGTCCTCACGGTGGTCGAGCTGCTCGAGCGCCATCCCACCCCGACGCGCGAGCAGGTGTCCGAGGCGCTCGGGGGTCACCTCTGCCGCTGCACCGGCTACGTCAAGATCGTCGAGGCGGTCGACGAGGCGGCTCGCCTGCTTGCGGAGGAGCGCGGATGAGCGCGACTGCAGCCCCTCCGCGCGCGTTCGGTGCTCCGCTCAAGCGCAAGGAGGACCCGCGTCTCCTCCGCGGCGAGGGACGCTACGTCGCCGACCTGAAGGTGCACCGAATGGCGCACGCCGCCGTCCTGCGCAGCCCGCACGCGCACGCGCTCGTGCGCGCGATCCGACTGGACGCCCTCCGAGCCGACCCGCGCACGCTCGACGTCGTCGTCGGCGCCGACGTCGCCGACCTGCCGCACATCCTCTGCATCGACGCCGAGGAGACGACGCGGCTCTTCACGCAGCCTCTCCTGGCGGTCGACAAGGTCCGCTACGTGGGCGAGCCGCTGGCCGTCGTGGTCGTCGAGGGAGACCGCTACGACGCCGAGGACGTTCTCGGCCTCATCGACGTCGAGTACGAGCCGCTGCCGGCCGTCGTCGATGCGGAGGCGGCGCTCGCGAACGGAGCGCCGATCCTCCACGAGGAGACGAACGTCTGCGACGTCCTCGAGTACGCGACCGGTGACATCGGCGCGATCGACCGGGCGCCGCATCGCCTACGACGCAGGTTCGTCACACAGCGCCATGCCGGCACCCCGCTCGAGACGCGCGGTTGCCTCGCGGACTACGACGCCCGCCGAGACCAGATCACGCTCTGGACGTCGACACAGACCCCGCACGGGGTCAAACGCGGACTCGCCTACCACCTCGGTCTGCCCGAGTCCGCTCTCCGTGTCGTCGCGCCCGACGTCGGCGGTGGCTTCGGCACGAAGCTCCAGATCTACCAGGAAGAGGTGCTCATCTGCCTGCTCGCGCGCCGGCTGCGCCGGCCGGTCAAGTGGGTGGAGGATCGTTGGGAGCACTTCGTCGCCACGACGCACGGGCGCGAGCAGACCCACGACATCGAAGTCGGCTACGACGAGGATGGCGTCGTCGTCGGCGTCCGGGATCACGCCGTCACCGACACAGGCGCATACCTGGCGCGATTGACGCTCGTCGAGCCGTTCATCGGCGTGGCGATGCTCAGGGGGCCGTACCGGATTCCCAACTTCGAGGCGCGGTCGGCGATCGTGATGACGAACAAGACACCGATGAACCCGTTCCGGGGCGTGGGCCACATCCAGGCTGCGCAGGCGATGGACGGGATGCTCGACGACATCGCACGCGAGCGCGGGCTCGACCCTGCCGAGGTGCGCCGGCGGAACATGCTGAAGCCCGAAGAGCTGCCGCTCGACATCGGCGTCGGCAACGTTCTCGCCGGGCCCGTGATCTACGACTCGGGCAACTACCCGGAGGCGCTGCGTCGGGCGTTGGAGCTCGTGGGCTACGACCAGTTCCGCGCGGAGCAGGCGCGCATGCGCGAGCGAGGACGCTACCTGGGCATAGGCATCGGCTGCTACGTCGAGGAGACTGCGCTCGGGCCGTACGAGAGCGGGACGGTCCGCGTCGAGCCGTCCGGGCAGGTCGTCGTTCTCACCGGCGCCTGCACGAGCGGTCAGGGGCACCACACCGTGCTGGCCCAGATCGCCGCCGACGAGCTGGGCGTCTCGCCCGACGACGTGGTTGTCGTCCACGGCGACACCGACCTCGTCCGCGAGGGCGTCGGCACCTACGCGAGCCGCAGCGCCCCGATCGCCGGAACGGCCGTTCGTAACGCCGGCATGGCGGCTCGTCGAAAGATCCTCGCCGTCGCGGAGCACTTGCTCGAGGCGAACGCCGGCGACCTCGTGCTCGAGGGTGGCCGCGTCTTCGTCGCCGGCTCGCCGGAGCGTGGGCTGGCGCTTGCCGAGGTCGCGCAGGCGGTTGCGCCCGGATGCGACCTCCCGCCAGGGATCGACTCGTACGGCATCGACGAGACCGACATCTTCCACCCGCCGACGAACGCCTTTCCGTACGGCGTGCACGTCGCGACTGTCGAAGTCGACATCGAGACAGGCGTGGTGACGCCGATGAAGCTCGCTGTCGTCAGCGACGCGGGACGCCTGATCAACCCGCTGATCGTGGAGGGGCAGTATCAGGGTGGAGTCGCGCTCGGGATCGGCGGCGCGCTGCTCGAGGAGATCCTCTACACCGAGGACGGGCAGCCGGCGAATCCCAACTTCATGGACTACCTGTTGCCGGCGGTCGACAACATGCCCGAGATCCTCCTCGACCACCTCCACACGCCGACGCCCCACAACCCCGACGGCATGAAGGGGTGCGGCGAGGGCGGCGCGATCGGTCCGCCCGCCGCGATCGCGAACGCCGTCTCGGACGCGCTCAGTCCGTTCGGGATCGTCGTAACCCGGACGCCTGTGACGCCGCTGCGTGTCTACGAGTTGCTCGTCGAGGCCGGCGTCGTCGCGCCGCCGTAGGCGAGCCCTGCGCGCGCCCCCGGGGGCGATCGACAGCCGGTCCACCGCGTCGGCACGGCGCCGCGGATACGGCCACGCCGTCCGACCGAAAGCGGCGGCGCGCCGTGGCCCCGGCCGCTACGATCGCCCCGTGGGCGAGGCGCTCACCGAGGTCGTTGCACCCGATGTCGTCGTGCTTCGAGGGGGGCGTCCGCTCGACCTCGTCGAGCGCAACGGCAGTGCCGTCGCCCTCGCGTGGCCGGGAACCGGCTCGCGGTTCCGCGCGATGCACCGGATCGTCCTCGAGGCAGGCGGTGCGACGACCGAGCTGCGTCACGCGAGCGAAGCTGTGTACTTCGTTGCGGCCGGCTCGGCGAAGGTGAACGTCGAGCCGATCGCCTGCCACTCGATGATCTATGTCCCGCGCGGCGTCGTCTACCGGTTCGAAAGCGACGCGGGCGCGACGATCGTCGGCGGGCCCTGTCCGCCCGATCTGTCGCTCTACGGACACGACGGCGGTGACATCCCTGCGACTGACGCCGACGGCTCCCTCAGGATCTTCGACGCCGACAGCGAGGGCGAGCCCCTGCCGATGATCGGGAAGCGTGTCCGCCTGGTCGTCTGGCCCGGCGTCGGCGCCGACGTCGCGACGATGAACCTGGCGATCCTCGAGCCGGGCGAGGCGAACCAGCCGCACGCACACGCGGATTCAGACGACGTGATCGCGATCCTCGAGGGGGCGGGAACGGTGGACGACCTGACGAACGGCGTCAGCTACGAGTTCTCGGCCGGCGACGTCGTCTTCGTCCGAGCCGGCGTGAAGCACAAGGTCAACGCCGACCGCGGCGTCTGGATCACGTCGGTCGGAGGCCCCTGTCCGCCCGACTACGGGATGCTGCGGGCGCTCGGCCTTCTCTGAGGCAATCGTGCCGGCCGTCGGCCGCGCCGTCCGGCGCCGCGAGGATCTTCCGTTGCTCACCGGCCGCGGCGAGTTCGTCGACGACGTGTCGCCTCCGGGCGTTCTCGCCGCCGCCTTCGTCCGCAGCCCGCTCGCTCACGGGCGCGTCGTCGCCGTCGACGTGGGAGAGGCGCGCCTCGTGCCGGGCGTGGTGGCGGTCTTCACGGCTGCCGACCTCACGCTGCCGCCACTCGTTTCGCCGTGCGAGTTCCCGGGCTCGTTCAGCCCACCGCGGCCGCTTCTGGCCGACACGGTCGTACGCCACGTCGGCGAGCCGCTCGCCGTCGTAGTCGCGTCATCTCGCTACGTCGCCGAGGATGCGGTTGAGCTCGTCGGGCTCGACCTCGAGCCGCTGGCCGGCGTTCCGCTGCATCCGGAGGGCGACGCCTTCCTCGAGTCGCGGATCGAGGCGGGCGACGTCGAGGCGGCCTTCGCGTCGGCCGCAGTGGTGGTCGAGCGGCGCTTCGTCCACCGCCGGGTGAGCGCCTCCCCGATCGAGCCCCGCGGCCTCGTCGCGGAGCCGACCGCCGACGGCGTGCTCGTCCGCTGCTCCACGCAGGGGCCGCACAAGCTCATGCTGGCGCTCGCGGCGACGCTGGGGCTCCAGCCCGAGCAGGTGCAGGTGGTCTGCCCCGACATCGGCGGCGGCTTCGGTCAGAAGGCGCACGTCTACCCCGAAGAGCTCGTGGTCGCGGCGGTCGCCCTGCGACTCGGGCGGCCAGTCAAATGGATCGAGGACCGGGTGGAGAACCTGCTCGCCTCCACGCACGCGCGAGACCAGGTGCTGACGGTGCGCGCCGCCGCCGACGCCGACGGGCGACTGACCGCGGTCGAAGTGGAACAGGTCGTCGATCAGGGCGCGTACGGGAGCTACCCACACGGGCCGACGCTCGAGGCGCACACGACGAGCGGCCTCGTGCCAGGGCCGTACCGGCTCGGCGCGTACCGCCTGCACAACCGCGTGGTCGCGACGCCGAAGTGCCCGCAGGGGGCCTACCGCGGCGTCGGCTTCGTCGTCGCGGCGTGGCTCCACGAGCGCCTGCTCGACGTGGTCGCGGGCGAGCTCGGCCTCGACCGCGCGGAGGCACGCCGCCGGAACCTGATCCGTCCGGACGAGCTGCCGTACGAGACGCTGACGCGCCAGCGCTACGACAGCGGCAACTACCCTCGCGCGCTCGAGCTCGCGCTCGACGCGATCGGTTACGAGGGGTTCGAGGACGAGCGGAGCCGAGCTGCTTCGGAGGGACGCCTACTCGGCCTCGGCCTCTCGTGCTATGTGGAGCCGACCGGCATGAATTCAGCGGTCTTCAAGGCACGCGGCATGACCGGGATCGAGGGCTTCGACGGCGCCCATGTGGCGCTGGGGGAAGACGGGACGGCGACGGTCTGGACGACGACGCCGGCGATCGGGCAGGGCTCGACCACGACGCTGGCGCAGGTCGTGGCCGACGCCGTTGGGCTCGAGCTCGATCGCGTCAAGGTCGAGCGGAGCGACACCGCGGTCGGGGCGTTGACCGGGACGGGCTCGTTCGCGAGCCGCAGCGCGGTCTCCGCCGGGGGCGCCGTCGTCGAGGCGGGCACGGAGGTGCGGCGCCGCCTGCTCGAGGACGCGGCGGAGGCACTCGAGGCAGCGGTCGGCGATCTCGAGCTCGTGGACGGGTTCGTTCGCGTGGTCGGGTCGGTGCAGCCTGCCGTGGCGATCCGCGACCTGCTCGCCCAGGCGCCGGACAGGTACCGGGTCAGTGCGCACTGGGATCCTCCGGCGGTCGCATACCCCTACGCGACGCATGCCTGCGTCGTGGAGGTCGACCCGGAGACGGGCGGCGTCGAGATCCTGCGCTACGCGATCGCGGAGGACTGCGGGCGGGTCATCAATCCGCAGATCGTCGAGGGGCAGATCCACGGGGCGACCGCGCAGGGAATCGGGGAGGCGCTGTACGAGCAAATCGTCTACGACGAGGAAGGGCAGATGCAGAACGCGTCGTTCATGGACTACCTCGTGCCGACGGCGACCGAGATCCCGGCGCTCCGCGTCGCCCACCTCGAAACGCCGTCGCCGACGAACGTCTGGGGGTTCAAGGGCGTCGGCGAAGGGGGAACCGTCGGCGCGCCGGGGGCGGTCGCCAACGCGGTCTCCGATGCGGTCGGGGGCGAGCTGAACGAACTCCCGCTCACGCCGGAGCTCGTGCGGGCAGCAGCCCGCCGTTTCGGTCGCGACCGGTCACCAATCACCCCTGCGGGCTAGGCCCGGGCGCGCTCGACGCAGTACATTTTGGCTGCAGATCCGGGCTCTGCCGAGAAGGGGGCGTACGCGATGAAGACCGAGCTGTACACCTGGATCGAGAACCGCACGAAGACGCTCGTGCCGTCGACGGAGGCCTTCGAACGGTGGCTCGATCCCGAGAAGACGGCAATCGCCTGCATCGACATGCACCGTGGCCACGTCGGCCCGGAGGACGAGCTCACGCTGGCGGCGCCGCGCGCCAGAGCACGGATCCCGGCGCACAACCTCTTTCACCGACTCGCCCGCGACATCGGGATTCCCGTGATCCACGTGCAGCACTGGCAGCGGTATGGCGGGATCGACGACGCGACCTCTAGCCACTACAACCGCGGCGCCAACTGGCGACACCTCTCCGAGCTCTACTTGCCCCCGAATCCGCTGATGCTCGAGCACAGCTGGGAGGGGACGAAATGGCTCGACTTGATGGTCGAGGAGCAGGAGGGCGATTACTACGTCCGGACGAAGAAGCGGCTGTCGGCCTTCTACCCGACCGACTTCGAGTTCCTGCTCAACCAGCTCGACGTCAAGAACCTCGTCATCACCGGGACGCTGACCGAGTGCTGTGATCTGTCGACGGCCTTCGACGCTGCGAACCGGGACTTCCGCGTGATCGTGCCGCGGGATGTCGCCGCCGGGTCGAGTTCCGAGGCCGAGGAGGCGGCGTTGCTGATCATCTCGCTCCACCTCGGTCTCGTCGTCGACTCTCCGGCCCTGCTCGCGGAGTGGTATGCGCGCGTGGCCCGGGCGTTACCCGAGGAACTGCACGGGGTCTCGGACATCAACGAGGTGGCCGGCACCCTCGAGCCGGTCGCGTGACGGAGCCGAGGCAGTAGGCGACTGGTGACGAGCGCGTCAGCGCTGCCGGAGATCGCCGAGGCGGAGAACGACGCGGCCTCACGCCAGCTTGCCGCGGTCATGGCGGTGAGCGCGGCAGTCGCCGAGGCTGGAGCGCTCAACGACACCCTCGAGCAGATCGCGTTGACCGCGGCCGCGCTCGTGGGCGCGAAGGCCTGCGCGATCTACCTTCGCGAGTCGGAGGCAACCGAGGAGCTGACGGTCGTCGCCTCCTACGGTCTCAGCGACGAGTACGTCGAGCACCTGAACTCGGCCCAGCCGCTCGTCGTCGGCCAGGGCCCGTCCGGGCTCGCGATTCTCCGGGCGGAGCCGATCGCGGTCGAGGACATTCTCAGCGACCCGCTCTGCGAGCCGTGGCGCCCCGTCGCACGTCGCGAGCGGGTGCGGGCGATGGTGTCGGTGCCTCTGCGGCGCAAGGGCAGCTTCGTGATGGGCGGCCTGAACGCCTACCGCGCCGAGCCCGGCCGCTGGACTGCGCAGGAGGTCAAGCTGCTGTCGCTGCTGGCAGACCACGCGGCAATCGCGATCAGGACGGCGCGCCTGCTCGACGATACGCGTCGTCAAGTCGAGGGGCTTTCGCTGATGGTGCGCTCGCTGCGCGCCCAGGCGCACGAGCACGCGAACCGCCTCCACACGATTTACGGGCTGCTGACCCTGGGCGAGGCGGAGCAGGCGCGGCGAATGATCGCCTCGATCGAGGAGAGTTACCACAGCATCTACGGGCGCGTCACGGGGAGGATCGAGAACCCGACGCTGGCGGGCTTCCTGGTGGCGGAGTCGGCGATCGCGCTGCAGAGCGGCGTTCGGCTCACGCTCGACGCGCGAAGCCGCCTGCGCCAGCTCCCGCAGACGCTCGACGACCTCGATGCGTTGACGGTCCTCGGGAATCTCGTGCACAACGCGATCGACGCCGTCTCCGAGATGCCGAACACGCGGCGGAAGGTGACCGTCACACTGCTCGAGCGCCCCGCGCAGACTGTCTTCCGAGTCCGCGACTGGGGCAACGGGATTCCGGTCGAGGAAGTCGACAAGATCTTCGACCGCGACTTCACGACGAAGCCAGGCCATAGCGGAATCGGGCTGACGCTCGTCCAGAACATCGTGCGGCGCTCCCACGGGTCGATCGAGGTCGAGCCGGTGCGGAGCGGTGGGACGACGGTCACGGTGAGGCTGCCCTCGTGACGGTCTCCCCGGCGCAACCGCCGTGGCGCGTACTGATCGTCGAGGACGATCCCACGATCGCGTCGCTGCACGGCCGGCTTGTCGACGGATCGCCGGGGTTTCGAACGGTCGGAGTCGCCTCGACGGGCGAGGAGGCTTACACGCTCGTCACCGACATCCGCCCTGATCTCGCGATCGTCGACCTGTCGATGCCCGGCAGCGACGGGCTCAGCTTCCTTCGTAGGCTGCGCCGCGAGGGGCATGAGACAGAGGTAATCGTGGTGACGGCGGTGCGCGAGGCGCGGATCGTCCGCGAGGTCATGCACCTCGGCGTCGTCGACTACCTCGTGAAGCCGTTTGCTCCCGAGCGGCTCCAGCAGTCGCTCGCGGCATTCCTCGCGCGGGTCAGGACGCTCCGCCGCCCGCGGCTGACGCAGGACGAGGTGGATCGGGTGCAAGCATCCGGCGCGGCGCGGTTGCCGCGGCTGCCGAAGGGCCTCAAGCGCTCGACTCTGGTCGCGGTGCGGAGGGTGCTCGACGCGAGCGACCGTCCGCTGAGCGCGGTCGAGGTGGGGGAGGCCGTGGGCGTCGCGCGGGTGACGGCCCGGCGGTACCTCGAGTACCTCGAGGTGATCGGCGCCGTCGACGTCGAGCGCGAGTGCAGCGGTCCGGGACGCCCTCGGAACCGCTACCGCTACCCCGCGGCGAAGCGAACTGCGCGCGCAGCGTCGTAGAGAGCGCACTGCGCCGACGGCTCCAGACCCTCACTCCACAGACCGGCGGGCAGCCGCGAGTGGCTGCGGCCGGAGCTGGGCGACTCGAGCTCGGAGACGGCGCGGGCAACAGGCCCTGCCTGGTGGCTGGCGATCAACTCCAGCGGCTCGATACAGGGGTCTGACGGGAGCGACGGGGACTCGAACCGCGACCTCCGGAGTGAGAGCGGTCATCGCGGTTTCCGGGTGAGTGAAGACCGGCGGCGGTTTTCCATCATGAGCAGGGCTCAGTCGCCGGGCCGGACGATGCCGGTTTCGTAGGCGAAGACGACGGTTTGGACGCGGTCGCGG
>Ga0070741_10001541_pt1 | contig 69479 bp, 53 predicted proteins | sample Coa_R1_4_FD_66440 | JGI IMG/M metagenome (GOLD analysis project Ga0070741, IMG submission 66440) | Surface soil microbial communities from Centralia Pennsylvania, which are recovering from an underground coalmine fire - Coalmine... | ecosystem: Environmental > Terrestrial > Soil > Unclassified ... | reverse complement strand
TCCTTCCCTGTCTCGCAGAGCATACGATCGACCACTCGGGCGCGCAGTTGGGTATCACCCCAGGCGGTTGTCACGCCAAGGACTTCGAACTCAGGGCTGGACAGCACCAGTGCCAGCGCGAAAGCATCGTCAATGTCATCACCAATATCGGTGTCGAGGATGATCTTCTCGCGGCTGGGGCTCGCGGCAACTCCGTGTGCATAAGTCGAACCTTTGAGAAACGACGCTACTAACACTAAGCAGAGGAAGGCCAGTGCACGACTTCTCATCAAATCACCCGAAACCATCGCTGAAGCTTGATCTGCTGGCGCAGAGCTCTATACGTCTGCGGACCACTCGCAGTGCTCCGACTTTAGCATGACCCCAAACAGAGGCCGCTGGATTGCGTTTTCATTTTCGACATCAGGAACTTTTTTAGGCACCCTAGTGACTTTCGCCTGCAACAAGGAGTAGCCTTTTGGGCTACTCGCTCATGATTCTCCTGATCAGGGAAAGAATACCTAAGCGCCAGCTGGCCCATGCTCTTCACCAGCATGCGGCTGGAAGAAAGTTCTGGCCGGGCGACACCGTTCTCGTAGCAGCGGCGACGCATCGCTTGATTCGGCCCAGCTTTGATTTCATGTGAGAGGAAAAATGCAGACTCGATTTCTGTTCTCCTGTTGTTGCGCGCTGATGCTTCTCTTACCGTTCGCACTGCATGCCGAGTCCGGAGACTGGCAACAGCTTTTCAACGGTAAAGACCTGACCGGCTGGAAGCATGTTGGACCCGGGGGCGACACCGTCGAGGATGGCCTGATTCGCACCCAGGGTGGCATGGGCCTGCTGTACTGGACCGGAGGCAAGCTGGGCAACTGCGTGATCCGCGTGACTTACCGAATGCGCGACGAGAATGACAACTCCGGCGTCTTCATCCGCATTCCCATCGAACCCCGCGAGGAATGGATGCCGGTCCACTACGGATACGAGGTGCAGATCGATAATCACCCAGAGACCTCCAATGAAGACGACTATCACATTACCGGCACGCTCTACTCGCTCACCAGGCCCCTTGCCAAGCCAGGTAAACCCGGCCCCGAGTGGAACACTATGGAGATCACCTTGGATGGTCCTCACACGGTCGTCGTGCTGAATGGCGTGAAGGTGACGGACTATACGGAAGGCGACCCGGTGCCTGAACGCAAATTCAATTTCGAGCCTCAACGCGGACCCAGGCCTCTCGAAGGCTACATCGGCTTGCAAAACCACAGTGACAAGGACGTCGTGTTCTTCAAAGAGGTCGCTATCAGGAAACTCGGAAAGTGAACGCACGCCCACACCAGCCTTGAGGAGGCAATCATGAACAAGTTTTCACGACGCGAATTCCTGGGCGTCAGCGCGGCGGTTGCAGGAGCATCCCTGGCTGCTAAATCGATCCTGCTCGATCCCGAACCACTTATGGCGTGGCAGACTCCGGTGGCTCCCAGCGATCGCGTGCGTTTCGGCATCATTGGCATTGGTATGCAGGGCTCGGGCTTGCTGGCAAATGCCATCCAGTTGCCGGGCGTGGAGTGTGTTGCCGCCTGCGATCTTTATGACGGTCGCCACACGCTGGCGCGCGAGATCACCGCCAAATCGGAGCTTCCAGTGACCCGGCGCTATCAGGAATTACTTGCGAGCAAAGACATCGATTGCATTGTCGCGGCCGTCCCCGACCACTGGCATCGGCAACTCGTCATGGACACCGTGAGTGCGGGCAAAGACATCTACTGTGAAAAGCCGATGTCGCACAGTGCTGCGGATGGGGTCGCGATGGTAAATGCCGCGAAGAAGTCCGGGCGCATCGTCCAGATCGGCTCCCAGCGCGTCAGTTCTCAGATCTGCAAGAAAGCGAGGCAAATGGTCGCGGAGGGCCAGCTCGGTCAATTGATGCTAGTCGAAGGTTGGCTTGGACGTAACGATCCGACCGGCTGCTGGGAATATCCTCCTCCCACCGACCTCTCGCCCCAAACTCTCGATTGGGATACCTGGCAGGGCGACGTGCCCAAGCGCGCCTTTGATCCGCTGATTTTTGCGCGCTGGCGTTGCTGGAAGGAATACGGCACCGGCGTGGCAGGCGATCTGCTGGTGCACCTGGTCAGCGGCATGATGTTCATCCTCGACGTGAACACGCCTCCGAAGCGCGCCATGGCCATGGGAGGCATTCTGCGCTGGAAAGATGGCCGCAACATGCCCGACGTGCACGCGACGTTATTCCAGTACGGCGATATCCCCGTCTACATGCGGCTCAATCTCGGCACCGAGATGCCCGAGACTTACCGCTTCCAGGGCTCGAAGGGAATTCTTGAAGTTACAGAGTTTGGTCTTAGCTTCGCGCCGCAAACTGGCGAGGACTCCGCTCCCAGCTATTATGCCAATGGCTTCCCTCGCGCCATGCGGGAGGCTTACGAGAAAAAATGGCATGAGGAGAACGATCCGAAAATCGGTCAGGCGCCTATGGCGGAGACTGTGGTCATCAAGGGACCTGATTTCGACGACCTCAAGCCCCACCTCTGGGCGTTCTTCGAAGGGGTACGCTCACGTAAGCCCGTGGTCGAAGACGTCGTGTTTGGCCACCATGCGGCCTTGGCGTGCCACATGGCGAACGAATCCTACTTCCGGCAGAAGACCGTGTACTGGGATGAGAGTTCCAGCACCATAAAGAACGCATGAGCCTCAACGCATTGCTCGCGAACCGGCCCGGCTCTGTAGGAGAGAAAGCAATCACCAGACATGGTCAAGCGCGCACCACCTCGCAAGCGTCCCCGCAAGGCTAAGCCTGGGACTAAGGGCCTTGGTCCAGCTGAATGCCGCCTGGCTCAACCCACCGGGGCGTCGTCGGAAGCGGCGCAAGCTGTCGAGAAGGCCGGCGGCTGCATTGTCGGATCCTACAAGGAACCGCTCGGCGGTCACCCGGTGTTGCTCTGCATTCTGCCCATCAATGCCGTGGAGCCGACCCCGTTCCAGCGCGACCTTTCCGATGCTCACCACAAGCGGCTGGCAGACGTCATCAACAAGACTGGGCGCTTCCTTGATCCCATCATCGCGGTGGTTGCGCCTGACATCGGCTTCTGGACCCCCAATGGGCGCCATCGTCTGGCGGCCATGCGCCGCCTTGGCGCTCGGTCAATTGCTGCCCTGGTTGTCGCCGACCGCGAAGTCGCCTGGCAGATTCTCGCGCTCAACACCGAGAAGGCGCACAATCTCAAAGAACGATCCTTGGAGGTGATTCGCATTTATCGCGGATTGGTTGAAGAAGACGCTTCGCGCCCGGAGTCTCAGTTCGCCTTCTACCTGGACGAACCCGCGCTCGTGACGCTGGGAGTTTGCTACGAGCGTACCACCCGCTTCGGCGGAGGCGCATATCACTCAATTCTCCGCCGCCTGGAATCGTTTACAGATCAGCCGTTGCGAAGCGCGATAAAGATCCACGAGAAACGTGCCGGGATGGTGCTTGACCTGGAAGAGAGCGTGGCCGCCGTTGTGAAACAACTGAAAGAGCGCGGGCTGGTCAGCCCCTACCTGCGGTCCTTCGTGGTCGCGCGCATTAACCCTTTGCGTTGGATTCAGGGCGAACCGCCGCCGCTTGAAGAAGTGCTGAAGACCATGCGCCAGCGCGCCGCCAAATTTAACGTTGGCAAGATACGTCCCCAGGACCTCGCGGGCGCCGCCGGGCCGCCGGATGAAGAACCCTGAGCAAAACCTGCTTGCCGCTCTTGTCTCGTCTCACCGCACACACGTAGAGTTTCACCGCAAAGATCTTACGCCGCTTTTCGCGTCCGGCTGGCCCTTCTCGCGCTCTGGCTGCGAGCAGATGGCTTACGCCGTCGTGCCGCGCTCCGCGCCTGTTTGGAAAGCGCTTTGTGTGACGCGGTGTTCCGCGGTTCCCGCTCTAAAACTTCCTCGCGGGTGCGTGACGCTTTCCGCCGTGGCCTTTTCGTCTTTGCTTTGGATTGTCCTTTTCGGTAGTCGCGCTCCGCGCTCTTCCGCGTCGTCTCTTTGGCCTTGCCGCGAGCCGGCGGCTTTAATGGGATTCCGGCACGCCGCGCCTTGCTCAGTCCGATAGCGATGGCCTGCTGCGGAGATCGTGCCCCGTGCTTGCCTTCCCGCACGTGCTCGATTTCTTCGCGCACGAATTCTCCCGCCGCGGTGCTGGGCGCCTTCCCTTCCCGAAGGTCTTCCTTGGCGCGCTCGACAGTTTGTTTTTCCGGCATGGGTTCTCCTTCACGAATTGGATGTATTACCGATGCGAGGATTGTCACAAGGGATGTCACTGCCCAGAGCGCGATCAGTGACACGTTATGCCGCTCCCGTCCTGCTTCCGCACCCGTAGGAATGGCGGGCATTGCTAATTTGAATTGGACTTGGTCCCGCCCAGCCGCTAGAGTAGATGGGAACCCCCAGCCCCTCGAACCGGGGTTATTCTCGACGGGCCTATGAAAATGTAACCTTCCCCCGTGTGGTGATTCTCCCCTTTTGCTGGCGTGCATCTTACGTTTAACATTGGAACTCACTTCATACCTATTTACTGAGAACTGTCATTGCTGCCGTCAAAGTCAATGCGGCAGGTGAACAGCTCACGACAAAGGATCAAGCTCTGATGGAACCTGCTGGTGTTGAGTTTCATGAGAATGTTGAAACGGCCTCGGAAGCGAAGCAAGAGCTAACAAGTGAAAGCAGCCAAACGGCGAATCCGGCCGATGCCGCCAACCAGACCATAGCCGCCCTTCCGCCCGCCGAAAGCCTTAACAACATTGTCAAGGTGACCGCAAGGCGCCTTAACGCCGAGGTCTGTTCCGCTTATCTCCTGGAGCCCGACCGCGACAATCTGGTGTTGGCGGCAACTGTTGGACTCCGCCAGGAGTGCGTCGGCAAGCTGCGCATGGGCCTGCATGAAGGATTGGCCGGGCTGGTGGCCGAACAAGTGCGCCCGGTGGCGGTCGACGATGTAAAGCATCATCCCCGCTTTAAATATTTCCGCGAGGCGGGAGAAGACGCGTACCAGTCGTTCCTCGGCGTGCCCGTGATTGACCGCGGCGTATTGCAGGGCGTGCTCGTAATCCAGACGGTTCAACCCCGGGTCTTCCAGGATGAAGACATCCGCGTGCTCACCGAGGCCGCTGCCCAGTTCGCCCCCGTGGTCAGCGAAGCTCGCACCCTTGACCGTTTCGTCACTCCGGTTCAGAAGCGCCTCTGGGAACTGGCGCGGAACTTGTGGTGGAGCTGGGATCATGACACCGGAAGTCTCTTTCGTGACCTCGATCCCGTCCTTTGGCGCCGGCTCAACCAGAACCCGGTCGCGCTGTTGAACGAACTCCCGCTTCACAAGCTGGAAAGTCGTGCATCAGAAATGGTGCTCCATAGCCGCATTACTTACGCTTATCGCCGGATGCGGGAGTATCTTGAGGCTGGCCGCACCTGGGGCGCGCGGCACGCCGGAGTCCTGCGCCCTCGGCCAGTGGCATATTTCTCGGCTGAGTTCGGGCTCCACGAGTCGCTTCCCATTTACTCCGGCGGATTAGGCGTGTTGGCCGGCGATCACATCAAGAGCGCATCCGATCTCGATATTCCGCTCATCGGTGTGGGCTTGTTTTATGGGCAGGGGTATTTTCGCCAATGGTTGGACCGCAATGGCTGGCAGCAGGAGGAATACCTCGAGACTGACGTCAATCAACTGCCCATGGAGCCGGCCATTGATGATGCCGCCCGTCCGCTTGAGGTGCAGATCGAGACTCGCGGTGGCATTATCCGGGCCAAGGTGTGGCGGGTCCGCGTGGGACGTTGTGATTTGCTTCTGCTCGATTCCGACGTGGAAGGCAATGCTCCCGAGGATCGTGAACTGACCTCGCGCTTGTACGGTGGCGACCGCCGCACCCGCATCCGCCAGGAACTGCTTCTCGGGGTAGGCGGCTTCCGCGCCTTGAAAGCGCTGGGGGTCACACCGGGCGTTCTCCATCTCAACGAGGGCCACAGCGCTTTCGTTCTCCTGGAAGCCATTCGCACCCGCATGCAGGAGGAAGGTATCACTTTTGATCGGGCTGTCCCCCGCGTGTCGCGGGAGGTCGTCTTCACTACCCACACGCCCGTACCTGCCGGCCATGACCGCTTTCATGCCGATCTCATCGAGGAACACCTGGGACCTCTGCGTGACGCCCTCGGCCTTTCGCAAGAGGGCCTGATGACCCTTGGACGCGAGAACCCGACCGATCCCAACGAGACGTTTTGCATGACTGTCCTGGGCCTGAAGATGTCGCGACGCGCTAACGCGGTTTCGGCCTTGCACGGTGAAGTGTCACGCGCTATGTGGGTAGGGTTGTCTCCGGGGAGCTCGGAAGATGAAGTTCCCATCGGCCACGTCACCAACGGCGTGCATGTTCACTCCTGGTTGGCTCCGCAGATGGTCCGCCTTTACGACCGCCATCTCGGGACAGGCTGGCACTTGCAGAGCAGCGAGGCTCGTACCTGGGAGGGCATTGAAAACGTCGACGATGGCGAGTTGTGGGAGACCCACATTCACCTTAAGTCTCGCCTGCTGGAGTTCGTGCGCCGCCGCGCCGCCGAACAGGCGGAGTATCGCGGCGAATCCCGCGAGGTGATAAAGAGGTTCACCAGCATCTTCAGCCCTGACGCGCTCACCATCGGCTTCGCCCGCCGCTTCGCGACCTATAAGCGGGCTAACCTGGTGCTGGCCGATTTGGAATATCTTGCCTCAATGGTCAACGATCCCAAGCGTCCCGTGCAATTCGTCTTTGCCGGAAAAGCTCATCCCCATGACGAGCCCGGCAAGCGCATCCTGCAACAGATTGCCCAACTGATGCGCGACCCTCTGTTCGCGGACAAATTCATCTTTGTTGAGGATTACGACATCAACGTCGGACGCCACTTTGTGCAGGGCGTCGACGTTTGGTTGAACAACCCGCGTCGCCCCCAGGAGGCGTCCGGCACCAGCGGTCAGAAAGTCGTCCTGAATGGAGGCTTGAACCTGTCAGTTCTCGACGGCTGGTGGGCGGAGGCCTATGACGGCCTGAATGGCTTCGCCATCGGAACTGGCCGTACCCATTCCGATATGAGCGTGCATGATCGTCGCGACGCCGAGGATCTACGGCGCACTTTGCGCGACGAAGTTATACCGTTGTACTACCAGCGCGACAGCGACGGGCTTCCGCGCGGTTGGATCAAGCGCATGAAGCGCACCATCCGCACTCTGGGCTGGCGATTCAATGCCGATCGTATGGTTATGGACTACACGTTAAAAGGTTATGTCCCCGCCGCCGGCGGACGATCCAGCGACATGCGGCCGAGTTGGTGATCGCCGCGCCGCGATCTCAGCGGGCGTGATCTCGACGCGAGTGATGTCAGCGCGGTGATCCCGACGCGATATATCTCGCGATTGCTGAATGTCAGCGTGGCCCGCCTCAGTACAAACTGATCTGGCGGACCTTACGCCGACAGCAACTCTCAGGAATGCTGCCCCTGGGGACGAAGCCAAAATATCGAAGGGCCTTACCCGCCGTTGATCAGCGCCGTAGCGGATGGTTATGTTAGATTTAAGTGGGCCACTCACGTGGGGCGCGTAGCTCAGTTGGTAGAGCAATGCCCTTTTAAGGCATGGGTCGCAGGTTCGAATCCTGCCGCGCTCACCAGAAGTCCTCTGTATTCACGCCTCTTTTGTGCGATTTTCCTCTCCGGCTGCAAAACACCCGATTTCCCATTGTGCCCATTTTTGTGCCTACCCGGAGTTGCTACCGATTGCTGTACTCCTGTACCCAAGGCAGCGAAGGCACGGTCAATAGTATCGGGGTGCGGGTGTACGTATCGGCTAGAGATAGCGATTGATGAGTGTCCGGCTATCCGCATTAGCGTCCAGACGTCGCAACCGCTCGCGCCGAGCCGGGTGAGGAAAGTATGTCGAAGGCTGTACAGAACGAACGGTTCCAGCTTGGCAACCTTGAGGGCCATACGATGTTGCTTCTTCAGCGTGCTGTGACTTATATGTGCGGTCTTCGTGGGAGCGGGCCATACCCAACCGCTTGTAGGACTTCCCTGCGATTGCCATCGAGTCGCAAGCACTGAGAGGACACGGGCGGTCACCGGTATGAATCTCCGAGCGGCCGATGTCTTGCCTTTGAGCACAATAACTGTGCCGCGTTTCCTGGCATCGGGCACATGATTTCCTGCCATTGCATTCGGTGCAGTTCATCTAAGGTGTTGCCTCTGAATCGTCAGGTGCCCGTGCCCGCTACGGCAACTGTTTGAGGACTGCCGCCGCCGTTATCGAAAATTTCCAGCGTAGAAGTCCGGAATCCGGTGCGAGTCGGCGTGAATTGGATGGATACTGTGCAACTGGCACCTGCGGGGAGTTGGGTCCCGCAGTTGTTGGTTTCAGAGAAATCCCGCCACTCGGTCACAATGCTGAAATCGATTTGGCTGATCGTGATCGCCGTATTGCCGTGATTGGTCACTTGGACTGTCTGCGGCGCACTTTTACTTCCAACTTTTTGATCTCCGAATTTCAATGCGTTTGGAGACACTGCAACCACCGTGCCAGAACCCATGAGTTCCACAACCTGAGGCTTACTGGAGGCGCTGTCTTCAATGGTGATGAGGCCCACCTTCGGTCCGATCGACATTGGTTGAAAATTGGCTTGAATCGCACAAGTGCCGCCGGGTGGCAACTGCCGCGCGCAGCTCGTTTCGTGAATTTTGAACTGTCCCTCTACCTTGATCGATGAGATTGAAAGCGTGTTAGTGCCGCTATTGCTGAGATTCACAGTGAGAGGCGCGCTGGTTGTACCCACTAACTGCGTTAGAAAATTCAGCGGCGTACTCGGGGAAAATGTCATCGAACCCGTGTTCAGCACGGTGATGACTTGGCCGAAGTAATCCGGCACAACGATGTCCAATTTGCCATCGTTGTTAAAGTCGCCGACGGTTACGAAGCGGTCCTGCTTCCCGTCGCCATAATACGCGCTCGGCTCAATAAACGTGCCGTCTCCCCTTCCCTGCAGTATGCTGAACCCGCCGTCGATCGAAGCCACGACAAGGTCAAGCTTGCCTTCTCCATTGAAGTCGCCGCTCGCGAGCCAATCGCCGCCGTTGTTGTGCGTCAGATAGGCGGAGGCGCCTTGAAACGTGCCGTTACCATTTCCCAAGAGCACGTTTACAGCGCCAGATAAAGTCACTATGGCGAGGTCCTGACGTTTGTCGCCATTGAAATCCGCAGCGACAACCACTTCTGGACCCTGCAATATGGAATAACTCGGGCCAGTTTCAAACGTGCCATCTCCATTTCCCAGAAAAATACCGACCAGACTGTACCCTCCCAAGGACTCTCCAGCGGCAAAGTCCACCTTTCCATCTCCATTGAAATCTCCGATACCCACTCCCGAGAGTCCGGAGACGAATGTGTTGATCGCCGCCTGAAAGGTGCCATCGCCATTGCCGAGCAGTACACTCACATACGGGAAGCTTGTTAACGATAAATCCGGCAGACCATCTCCGTTTACATCTGCGGTCCAGACCAAGAGTGTACCGGGAGCAACGTTGGTGGTCTTTGCTGGTTGAAACGTTCCATCACCGTTGCCCAGCAATACGCTTACGGTGTTGGTGAGGACATTCACAACCGCCAAATCCAGGTTGCCATCGCGATTGAAGTCGGCAGCTACAACAGAATCCGGCCCATTTCCCACCGAATAGTTCACAGCAGGCTGGAACGTTCCGCCCCCTTTGCCCAGAAATACCGAGACCACATTTGAGTTGAGCTCCGACGCAACCGCGATATCTAATTTTCCATCGTGATCAAAGTCTCCAACCGCCACCGAATTTGGTCCCGGCAAAGTAGGGGAGCTTCCGCGCGTCTCGAACTGGGCCCACAGCATCGAGGGGACAAGCATCAAGGCAACGACCAGCAACCGAACGATAACAGTTAAAAGCCCCATCCCTTCATACGACCCCCGCCTAATAACCAACCACATCCCCCGGTCAGGTGCGATATGTGCCGTCGCATTATCCCACACCCGTTTTGAGCCTGCTACCGTTTTTCCGCGTAGACGGCGCAATGTACAAAAATCGATCCTTTGTTCCGATTTCGTAACAAAAAAAATAGGATTGTATTTCTTGTGTCGACTCTGGCTGTATGTTTGACGGTACATCTGGAACAAGGAGTAGGTTTGCGCATGCGATGTCATTGCGTGTTGTGCTCAGTTGTCCTGCTTGTAGTTCAAGTCTGGGGTTCGCTTTCCGCATACGGCCAGACCGCACCCCTTCCACTCGGATCAATATCAACACCAGTACTCCAGCAGCAAGGCTGCCCAAGCAGTTTTTCGACCAGCACGTGTTATAACGCCACCATCACATGCCAAGGTACGGCACCGATTACGGTCATTTTCGGGTATGCGCTGCCACAGCAGCCAACACCATTCGGGACCATCGTGTTCTTCGGGGGCGGTGGAGGAGAGAGCCCGTTTTCACAGCCGGCCGTCGAGCAGAGCTACGCCAACGACTATCTGGCAGCTGGCTATGAAATTGTGGAGGCAGCATGGGCATCTGACTGGGAGCAGACAAGCGCTCTGGGGCAGCCATATACAGCCAACATCATGACAGCCGCGTGTCGCCCAGCGACCTTCCTTAACTTTGTTAGGTTCGGGACGAATCCGCAGCTTTATCAAAGCGGAGGAATGTGCGCCCTGAATCGCACAAGTGCGACCCGGTGGCAACTGCCGCGCGCAGCTCGTTTCGTGGCACCCGGATGTTGTACTTGCTCTTTAGTTGAATGGCTTGATTGATAGCATCGATTACGGAGGCATCGGTGCCTCGCCCATTCTTATCCAGAGCATGAAAACTGATCAGCGAAGCGCCCGGCGCGATTCCCCGGAACTGCACCGTACAAGTCGCACAAGAGGAGGCTGTGGCATTGCTGGCGATGATGCCGGCGACGTGAGTGCCGTGACCGTACTGATCATCCGTTCCGCCGCCAATCGTATTGTAGCTTGCGACAACATGCGAACCCGGTCCGATCAGGGTAGCGACGGAGCCGGAGGCATTCAGGTCATTGTCAACGTGAATACCGCTGTCGATAATGGCGACGCCGACTCCCTTGCCGCTCAAACCGATGCTCCACGCATAATTCGCGAGCACTGCCGCGGCAGCATTGTTTAATAGGTTATTCAGCGGGCGATTTGGCGAGATGTATGACACCTCGCGATCCGCGGCCAGTTCGGAGAGCTTTGATGCCGGCACAGAAGCGCGCAACGATTTCACGAGCGGCAATTCAGCGCTGACTGAGCCCCCGTGCGCGACAATTTTGGCACGATGAGCTGCGCCCGGCGACGAACGAAACTGGACGGTCACGTCAACGCTGGCACGATCGTGGCGATTTTCCAGCTCGCCTGAGACCTTCCGCGGGCTCGCAAAGGCTGCCGCCGCCAGCATGAGGTAGGCAGCTAACGTCGGGTAGCGCTTCATAATCGACTCCTACCGGACACATTGCAGGGGTTGGTCCACCTCCTCAATCAGCTATTTGCCCAGTCACCAACTGTTTACGGGAATCCCGGTTACAGTAGGGGACAATCTGTCCGCTTTTAGGCCAAACCTCGCGGGCAACTTGTCCACATCAGAACGCGTTTGACGCGTGAAACGGGAGTTCGCTCTTCGCTTACGTAACATTGCCGGGCATCAATGTTCAGCTTTGCACAAAACAACGTAACCGGAAGGTGGCGCCTGGCTCACCGCGATCCTTGCGCGGACCGGGGGGTCCGGAGGGCAATGCCGGAGAACCTGATCATTAGCGAACAGCTAGGCTGCCAGACGTTGCCGCATCACAGCAGCCAGGGCGGCGTGGTCGGGGGAGTGAACCACGCGGGCATGCGCGCGTGGCGGATGAGGTTCAGCTTCGTGAGCCACAATCGCGACAATATAAGGATCCGGGCATTTCGCATGGAAGAAATCCGTCAAACTCGCCCGGACCGCTGCGGGCAGCAGATGGCAGAGTAGCAGGATTCCGCAGCGGCCGAGGCTGATCTCCAAGAGAGCGGCGCCTTCGTTATGGACCCAGACAACATCGCAACCCAGCGCCGTGAGGACTCGCCGGCGCGATCCGGCCAGGGTGCGATCCGGACAAACGTGCAGCACGGTACACGTGGACTCTGCCACGAAACCTTTGATGTCATCTGAAGCCCCGGCGTTGATTAGCTTTTCGGTTTCCAACCCGGGGCGGCCAATGCATCCTTTCTGCCGTATTCCGAAACTAAGTGCCTGCGGGAGGTGGCCTAGCGCCGGGGCTCCCTTAAGGGTGCGGACAAGAGGAGAACTCATGCTGGAAAAGCTGCTTCTACCGGACAATCACGCCATTTCGATTTTGATGAAGGATCATGACCGGGTTAAGAACTTGTTCGACCGTTTCGAGAAGTCCGAATCGCCGGCGGAGAAGGAGAAGATCATCGGCGAAGCCGTGACCGAGCTCAAAATTCATGCCACCATCGAGGAGGAGATCTTCTACCCGGCTGTGCGCAAGCTGGTCGACAAGGACCTCATGAACGAGGCCGACGAGGAGCATCACGTCGCCCGCGTGCTGGTCGCCGAGCTCGACCGCAACGGCCGGCGCGACGATCACCGCGATGCGAAGTTCACCGTTCTCGCCGAGAGCGTGCGGCACCATATTAAGGAAGAGGAAGGCGAGATGCTGCCCAAGGCGAAGGGGCTGGAGATTGACTTTGAAGCTCTCGGTCAGCAGATGCTCGCGCGCAAGAAGGATCTGCAGAGGAACGGCATACCTCCCGACGCCGAACACGCGATGGTGGCCGTGGTGAACGGCAAGGACGATACCCCCGCAAACGCGTCCCGCCGGACCACAAGAGCAGGTAGGTTGGGGACGGGAGGTTCCACAACCGCCAAATCGACCCGGCCGGCAAAATCGTCCTCGTCCCATCCTTCGCGACAGCGGTCAAAGGGCAGACGGGCTGGGCAGAAGTGAACTGGATCTTTCAGTTCGATTCAGAGACTTAATGGCGACCGAGAGCAACGCTTACAGCAGATCTGCTCGGATTGCAGCCATCACGAGGAGCTAAGGGTCATTGTTTCCTCCTGATCGGAAACCTGCGAGTGATGTGCAGGCGCGCTCGCTTTGTGCGTGGCGAGTTAATGCGCTGCTCGAAAGCAGCTCTGCTTACCCGCCAGGAGCGTTCGACAGCGTACGTTTTCTACTCTGGATTTAGCATTACTCCCGACTATCTGTCCCACTCACTTTGACATCGAACCAGCTGCGTCCAAGGAGGCGAACTGATGAACAAAGTATTTCCGCTGGCAATGCTCGTGTTTCTGTTACTCAGCGGCTTATGTCTCGGGCAGGACAATTCTCAGCAGGTGCCCGCCGACAACACGAAGGTCAATCAACGGGATCGCAGCCAGAACGAACCAACGGCAGATCAGCAGAAAGAAAACTCCAGCGACCGGGAGCTCGCACGGCAAGTCCGACGCGCAATTGTGAAGGATAAGTCATTATCCACGGACGCTCACAATGTAAAAATCATCGCGCAGAACGGCTCAGTGACTTTGAAAGGCCCCGTGAAGTCGGAAGAGGAGAAGCAAGCTCTCGAATCGAAGGCGGCGGAGATCGCAGGAGCTGGCAAGGTTAACAGCGAGCTTCAAGTCGCGCCCAGCAAGTGACGCTTGTTTTAGCCCAGCACATCACACAATATTCAAGGAGACTTTCAAAATGGCAGGAAAGAACACAGCAGTGTTTGGAATTTACCGCAACCGTCTGGACGTCGAAACCGCAGTCGATACCTTGCGAACCGAAGGCTTTCGTAGCACTGACATATCGGTGTTGTTTCCGGAGAACGAGGGAACAAAAGATTTCGCTCATGAGAAGTCGACCAAAGCGCCAGAGGGAACCGCTACGGGAGCAGGGACGGGAGCAGTGATCGGTGGAACGCTGGGATGGCTGGCGGGAATCGGCGCGCTCGCCATACCTGGGGTTGGTCCCCTTATTGCGGCGGGACCGATTGTGGCTGCACTGACGGGAGTAGGTGTCGGCGGCGCAATCGGCGGTATCAGCGGTGCTTTGATTGGAATGGGCATTCCGGAGTATGAAGCGAAACGTTACGAGGGTCGGGTGAAGGATGGAGGAATTCTTCTGTCCGTACACTCCGACAATTCGGACTGGACACGTAAGGCAAAGGACATTTTGGAACGCACCGGAGCTGACGACGTGTCTTCTAGTGGAGAAGCCAAGGCTGACTTCTCGAAAACCGACAAGCCTATGCCGCGCGCAAGCTAAAGAGCATTACCAAACCACATAACAGCCTCAGGCTATCCTGGGGCTGTTATCTCTCCCGTGTAATTTGAGAGACTCATCAGCGAAATTTCGAGTCAAGACTCTCGGGGGCAAACAACGCGAACTGGCGATGCGGGAGCTGCACGCGCTCGCTTGCAACACGTTGTCAGCCTGCCTCTATTTATACTTCGAGTGCCTGCGCGTCGACGTCGCAGCTCTTCCCGTGTTCGCGGCGGCTTGGCGCACATCTTCGTTTGTGAACACCGCAAAAAGGAACGGCTGTGATTCGAGGACACGAGCGAGGTCCCGCAACGTGAGGCCAAGATACGACAGCCGGTCCTCATCGATGTAGATCTGGCCGTTTTCCGGTTCGAAGGCCGTAACCAACTGCTTCGCCTCTCGATCAAACTTCTCGTGCAACAGGTCTACGATCGCTGCTGCAGAGTGCCGGCGATCGGGCGACGATGGTTCCGATGGCATGCCATGATCCGCAGTCACCGCCAGCAGATAATCACTACCCACCTTTGTTTCTAATACGCTCAGAAGCCTCTTCAACTGGTGATCCATCTCGCCCAGCGTGGCACGCAGTTCTTCCGAATCCGGACCGTACTTGTGGCCAACGAAATCCGCACCTTTGTAATTCATTAGAATGAGATCGGGAACTTTGTCTTCGCCCAGCGGCTCTCGCTCAATCATCGCCGCCATGGCATCGGCTTCGAATGCTGGAAACAGAGCCGAATAGCGCACCGCCTGGGTGGAGTTGATTTTGTGTCCCATCCACTCTCCACTCGCTGGCCACAGTGTTTTGGCGTCGCGATCCTTCAGGTATGCAGGCAGCCGGAAACAGTTGGGATTTGTGGTCCAGTTGCCCGTCTCCTGATCGTAGCTTGCGAGAACGACGTGCGCTCCATTCACCTGGCACGCTCCATGGCCCGCAAGCGGCGTCGCCGCTCGGTCGATGCTGCCCTGTGCCAATATGATCGCGCGACCGGCCGTCTCGAGTTGCCAGACGTCAGCCAGCGTCAATGCCATCAGGTCTTGCGGCGTTCCTCCCGCGAAAGAGTCGTGGCGCCGGTGCTGCGTGCGCTCGTACACGCTGACCCCTGTGATTCCGTGCAAGCGGGGATCGGCTCCCGTCGAGAGCGTCGAGTGCCCGACGGCTGTGTTGGTGGGAAGAAAGTTCACCTGCGCTTGAGTGAACCAGGCACTACGCTGGCGCAGGCCGGTGAGCGTTGGCATGAACGCGGCGTAGCGATCGAAGTAATCCCGGCGCATGCCATCCAGCACGAGCAGCATGACGACTCGTGGTCGAGCGAAACCCCGGCGTAAAATCGGTAATACACGGCCTGTCGCCGAGGAAGGCATCTCCACGCCAAGCGCAGCCGCTAAGGTTGGCGCAACGTCCTGCTGCACGGCCGCAATTGAGTACTTTCCAGCTCTTACCGCGGGGCCCGCGAACATCAGCGGAATCGCCACGTCATACGTCCATGGCGAACCGTGCATATACGCCACGTCAGCCCGCGTAATGATGTCCCCTTCGCGCGGCACAATCAGGAGTTGGCCGGTTCGTCCTGGGAAGTATGCCCGGGCAAACATTTCCAAGAAGCGTTGTCGCGTCGCCAGGGTCGTTTCATGGCCTTGTGCTACATGCTGGATCCCGGGGGCGTCCCTCCCAACAGATCGCTTGACCTGCTGGCCCGATACCGTCCAAGTCATGGTGACCAGGGTCAGCGTGGTAGCGATGCGCGATCCTACTTTGCGCATGCGAGCACTTTTGACTGATGACAAAATGTTCAACTCCGCGCTGATCTTAGTTCCGTGAACAAGGACCTTGCAAGCGAGATGTCACGGGCTGGTACGGAGACACTGCCATTGCCGCCGGCGTATTTCGGGACCGTGGTTGGCGGTAAACCAATCAAGTCAACTTCCGCAGGATCGACCGAGTCGAAGGTTGTCCTCGCCGAGCCCTACCAAAAGCACTCAGATCTCGGGGCAGCAATATGCTTGACACTCCTGCTCAAGAAGCGGAGACTCTCACGCTACCACCCTCCACACGGTGGACCCGAGCTTCATCAAAGGCTTGAACAGTCATGCTGAAGGGGTCGCGCCCGCTCACAACCAAGAACGTCCCTCATCTCCTGCAGTGGACCATTCTTTGGCTCGAAGTTGCACTTCTATTGGCTGTACCGCGTTTGCTTGCCGCACAGAACAAACCGCATGACCGCGCGAGCACACCCACGTCGAGTGTTGAGACGGGGCTTACCGCCACGAGAAACGATTTTCGTGTGAGGACCCGTGTAACGGGACCCAGCCCATTTCCTGCGGGTTGCGATCAGGGTAATCCCGGAGCGGCACAGAATATCAATTACGAGAATGCTGAGGTTGAATCCTGGTTGGTCGTCGATCCCAACGATGCCGCACACCTGATTGGCATATGGCAGCAGGATCGCTGGCACAGCGGGGGTGCACACGGATTGATGACAGGAGTTTCCCGCGATGCCGGTTTGACGTGGAAGCGCGACTATGCACATTTCTCGCGCTGTGCTGGCGGAAACAGCTTCAATGGTGGCGACTATGAGCGCGCCAGCGACCCGTGGATAACGGTGTCTCCCGACGGCACCCTTTATGAGAGTGCCCTCGCTTTTGACTTTGCAGATTCCAGGCAGGCCATTCTCGTCAGTCGCTCGCGTGACGGAGGAGACACATGGAGCGATCCTGCAACACTGATGTTCGATAACAATCCCGTGATCATGCAGGACAAAGAGTCAATTACAGCGGATCCGCACCATTCTAGTCTGGTGTACGCGGCGTGGGACCGCGACGTGTTTACCGACAGTTCGCAAAGTGTTTTACTCACTGGACCCACATGGTTTTCCCGCAGCACTGACGCAGGCGCAAGCTGGGAGGCACCTCGCATCATTTACCAGCCTCCACTGGGAATTGGTTCAATAGGAAGCGAAATTGCGGTGCTTCCGGATGACACATTGGTAGACTTCCTCTCCGTGTACAGCGAGACTGAGCAGGCATTGGTGACGATCAGGTCCACGGATCAGGGAATCACATGGTCAGCTCCCGCTCTTATCGACTACGCGAACGATATCGGGATTACGGACGTCAAAACCGGAGAGTCGGTGCGCGGTGGCGCGGTAAACCTGACGGCTGACCCGCGCACGGGAGCTTTGTACTGTGTGTGGATGGATGCGCGGTTCAGTGGAGGCTTGCGCGATGGAATCGCATTTTCGAAATCTTTTGATCAGGGCTTAACCTGGTCGACGCCTGTTCAAATTAATCAAGCGACTAACGTTCAAGCGTTTGCGCCGGGTGTTGTTGTGGGCACGGATGGTGTCATTGCCGTGACTTACTACGATTTTCGTAAGGACACCAGCGATCCCACGACGCTTTGGACAAACTACTGGCGAATCACTTCCGATGATGGAGGCCAAACCTGGCGCGAGGTTGGCTTGGGTAGGGCTTTTGACATGCGGACGGCTCCGCAGACCGGGCTCGGGTATATGGTTACTGATTACGAGGGACTCGCGCCAGTTGGATCGTCGTTCAATTCGCTTTTCGTGATGACTAACTCGGGGTTCACGCTTAATCCAACCGATGCTGTGGATCTCTTTTCCAGCCCGCCCGACACTACCATTGATACTGACCGAGTTGAAGTGAATGTCTTTCCGCGAACGATAGGAGAGATGATGAGAGCGCAGTACGAGAACCGACCCTCAGCACGCCGTGACTGACGTCGACCGCAAAGTGTGCTACGTAACCTATTCGAGCTATGTTGTGGTTTGTGGAAGAATGCTGGCTCACATCCAATTTAGTTCACAACGAGAGGACGCCAGCCAAGCCGCTTGCTGGAATTGTTGTCCAAGACGCCCTTGATCACGGAGCATTACAACAACGTAAGATCAGTACCAGTCACTCCGACGTTCGTATGCTCCGACGCCGCGGCCGCAAGTTTTCCCTATCGACCGTTGGGATGCCCGCTCTCATCAGTTTTGAAGCAGACGACCTTGTGCTGTCAGTGCAGCCGGCGGGATTTCCCGCGTCAAGACAGGCCTGCGGAGAACCTCTTCGAAGCGTCGCGTGCGTCGAGCCCGCCCGCGAAACCCAAAGGCGGACGCCAGGTCACAAAAATGGTGCCACCAACGATATCGGCGCCCCTGGATGCAAATAGCCGCTTTTGCTGCTAATTCTCGTGCTTACTTGTAGGTTGCAGTCGTGCGGGCCAGATCATCACTGTGCTCGTTAAAATCCACCATCGAACCGAAAGCGGGGGCTGCCAACGGATTGCTTTTCAGCATGTCTTTCAATGCTGCATCCACTTTGTCCAAACCCTCCGCATTCGCCGCGATGTACACGATGGTAAACCAGTTCGGCGAGTCGGTATGAATAGCCTCAGTATCCACTTCATACTCGTGAATCGCGCCATCCGCAAACTGCGCTTCAGCTCACGAACCCCCGTCCTGCTCTGTGCTGTGCTGGTTGCGCGGCATCGGGGTGCCCGCGGTCGTGGATCCGGCACAGGGATTTGACTGCCTGGTTCCGGTGTGCTCGTTATCCGGAGACGACCGCAGCGGTATCGATCAATCGCGAAGTGTGGTGGATTCCGAAAACCGACGCGTCTTCACGTCGCGCATCGGAGGTTGGCCGAAGAAGCGTTTGTATTCGCGATTGAACTGACTCGGGCTCTCGTAGCCTACTTCAAATGCAGCGCTAGCGGCATCCAGTCCCTCGATGAGCATGCGTTCCCGGGCGGCCACCAATCGAAGCTGCTTTTGATACTGAAGCGGACTCATGGCTGTCAGCGCACGGAAATGATGATGGAGAGTTGACACGCCCATGCGCGCAACTTCCGCCAATTCCTCTAGTCGCAGAGGTTCTCTGTAGTTGTCTCTGAGCCAGGCGATCGCCTTCGTCGTTCTATGGCTCTGGTCGCCGAGTGTAGCGATCGCGCGCAGACGCGCCCCTTGCGGCCCCCGAAGCAGGCGATAAACAATTTCGCGTTGAATGAGGCTGCTGAGGAACGGAATGTCTTCGGGAGCATCAAGCAGATCCAGCAGCCGAGAACACGGCTTCAGGAGATCGGCGGTCGTCGTCCCGATCGCGAGCCCCCGGGCCTCGGATGAACCATTCTGCGGTCGAAACTCCACACCATTCAGAATCTCTCTGACCGACAACATATCAAGTTTGAGCAGCATGGAGAGCAATGGCACTGCCTCGCTTGCCTGCACGATTTGACTGACCACGGGGAGATCGAGAGAGCTGAGCAGGAATGTTGATCCATCGCAGAGGTACGTCGTGCTCCCGAGTGTGATGCGCTTTTGGCCTTGCAGGAAAACGTTCAAACTTGGTTCGTACGTGGCGGGATAACACGGGGTGGTATCGCTTCGCCGATAGAGCGTCAGGCCCGGTATGGGGGTTGCATGTTCTCCTGCGGTTCGAGCGTGAGCGGCAATCTTCCGGGCGAGTTCAGCCCGCAATGCAACCACCCCGCGTGCCTCTTCATCGGTCGCAACTTGGCGCTTCATTGACCTGACCACCGACTGCTTCATGACCGCATCTTACTCCCGGCACGGTTTCCGGCCTTCACAAAATTCCTTGTAGCAACAGGATCAGGCAATCAATCGGCAGGATTGTGTTATCCGATTGGGAGGTTCGCGGTCTCTAATGCTTAGGTTCGGAGGACTGAGATGAAGGCAGTGTTCGTGTTCAGCCTTATGCTGCTCAGCGCAGGAGTTGCGGCGCAGTCTGCGCCCGGCACTTCGCACCGAAACACCGAGATTAGCAACCGTTTGCTGGGCGCTTGGAAATTGATTTCGCTCGAGGAGCCGAGCCCAGACGGGCAAGTTCGTCGGCCGGATTGTTCCGGCATCTTTGTCTTCACTCGTGAAGGCAAGGCATCGGTCCAGGTGATGTACCGAACTGCGCAGACTGGCAGCACCTATGCGCAACGTGGTTACGAAGCGTCCTACGGAAGCTACTTCGTCGACAACTCTTCAACTTTCACGTTCCACGTCGAGGGCGCATTGGTGCGAACACTTATCGGCAAAGACCTGAAGCGGGACTATGAAATCTCAAACAATCGCTTGATTGTGAAACCTGCCGACCCAAACGAACACTGGAAAGTGGTTTGGCAACGCTACTAGAGGACGCGGAGATCAGAAATGAAAGAACGCAAACTTGGAAAAAGCAATGTTGAGGTCTCGGCTATCGGCCTCGGCTGCATGGGAATGAGCTGGTCCTATGGGCCCGCGAAAGACAGGCAGGAAATGATTTCGCTGCTTCGCGCTGCCGTCGAGAGCGGTGTCACATTCTTTGATACAGCCGAAGCCTACGGACCCTTAACGAACGAGGAGCTTGTAGGGGAAGCCCTGGCTCCCTTCCGTGGGCGCGTAGTGATCGCAACCAAGTTCGGCTGGGCGCCTGCTCCGGGCGATCGGGAACGCTGGACCACTTTGAATAGCCGCCCCGAGCACATCAAGCGGGTTGTTGAAGGATCGCTCAAGCGGCTGAAAGTTGATGTGATAGACCTCTATTACCAGCACCGCGTCGATCCCAACGTGCCGATCGAGGAAGTTGCAGGTGCAGTGAAAGACTTGATTGAGCAGGGGAAAGTGAAGCACTTCGGACTTTCCGAAGCGGGTGAACAGACGATTCGGCACGCCCATGCGGTTCAGCCTGTAACCGCGTTACAAAGTGAATACTCGCTGTGGTTCAGGCGGCCGGAACTGGAGATCTTGCCCACTCTCGAGGAACTCGGCATTGGCTTCGTTCCCTACAGTCCGTTGGGGAAGGGATTTCTGACGGGAAAGATCAGCGCAGATACGAAGTTCGACAGCACTGACTTTCGCAGCACGCTTCCGCGCTTTCGCCCGGACAACATGGATGCGAACCAGGCAATGGTAGATCTGCTCACCAGATTTGCGGAACAAAAGAAGGCGACGCCAGCGCAGATCGCGCTCGCCTGGCTGCTGATGAAAAAGCCGTGGATCGTCCCTATTCCCGGCACTACCAAGCTGCATCGCCTGGAAGAAAACATTGGAGCCGCTGCAGTCGAACTTACACCCAACGAGGTTAGGGAAATTGAAACCGCCGCCTCAAACATAGACGTGCACGGGGCGCGATATCCTGAGCAAATAGAGCAAATGAGTTATCGCTGAGAGAGGAGAAAGCGATGCAAGCAACTGTTTTATACGGGCCTCGCGACATTCGGTTCGAGGAACGCGATGATCCCAAGATCTTAAAACCGACAGATGCCATCATCAGAACCGCAGTGACTTGCATCTGTGGGTCCGACTTGTGGCCCTACCGAGGAATTAACCCGATCATGGAACCCAGCCCCATGGGCCACGAGTACTGCGGAATTGTTGAGGAAGTTGGGAGTGCCGTGAAGTCAATCAAGCCGGGTCAGTTTGTCATCGGATCCTTCGCGACATCGGACAATACTTGCCCCAATTGCCGCTACGGGTATCAATCGTCGTGTCTCCAACGCGAGTTCATGAGCACTGCGCAGGCGCCTTTCGTCCGTGTTCCGCTCGCGGACGGCACATTGGTTCCTACCCCGGGTCATCCAGCTGACGATCTACTCCCAAGCCTGCTGGCGCTGTCCGACGTCATGGGTACAGGATGGTTCGCCGCCGACGCCGCGAATGTAAAGCCCGGCAAGACGGTTGCAGTTGTGGGTGATGGCGCGGTCGGTCTACTAGCAGTACTTTCGGCAAAGCAGATGGGTGCGGAACGGATCATCGCCATGAGCCGTCATCAATCGCGGCAGAAGCTCGCACGGGACTTCGGCGCTACTGAAATCGTCCAAGAGCGAGGCCAAGCCGCCATCGACCGCATTAAGGAGATGACAGACGGTATCGGCGCTGACTCAGTTCTGGAGTGCGTAGGGACGAAAGAATCTATGATGCAGGCAATCGGTTCCACGCGTCCCGGCGGGTATATGAGCTATGTCGGCGTACCGCATGATGTCCAGCTGAACGGCCAGGATCTGTTCTTCTCGCATGTTCACTTGCATGGTGGGCCTGCTCCGGTTCGCCGCTACTTGCCCCAACTCATCGAGCTCGTATGGAGTCACAAGATCAATCCATGCAAGGTTTTCGACCTAACTCTGCCACTCGAGCAGGTTGCAGAAGGCTACCGTGCAATGGACGAACGCCGCGCGATTAAAACCTTACTGCGCCCGGATGTATCAAGTAATCAGCTTGCGGACGCCGCATAACATAACATAATAGGAGCGGCCAGAGATGCCCAAACCATCAGATGGAGCTAAGAAACTGATTGGCGATTTTTCCCCGAAGCTGGTTGAACTCACCGATCAAGTGCTGTTTGACGATGTCTGGGAGCGCAAGGAATTATCTAAGCGCGATCGCAGCCTCATCACCGTGGCGGCGCTGATCGCGCTGAACCGGCCCGAGCAATTGAAATTTCATCTCGGCAAAGCCGTGGAGAATGGAGTGAAAAAAGAACAGTTGATCGAGGCTATCACTCATCTGGCATTCTACTCTGGGTGGCCGAACGCAATGACTGCCATTCTGCTTGCCAAAGAGCTTTTCGAAAAAACCAACAGCTAATGACCCAGAGCCCCCATTCATCGGACACGTCAGCACGCGTGGCATTAGTGACCGGAGCTAACCGCGGTATCGGATTTGAAGTCTGTCGGCAACTGGCCGAAAGAGACTTCGTCGTGCTACTCACGGCACGAGACGCTGCCAGGGCGAACAGTGCAGCGAAGAAGCTCGCCAAACTTGGTACAGTCGAGCCTCTGGTGTTGGATGTCTCGAATGCGTCCAGCATCAAGAAAGCCGCAGCCGAAGTAGCGAGCGCATACAGCTACCTCGACGTGCTCGTGAACAACGCTGGGATCAATTACGACACGTGGGAAACGGTTGAGAACGCAGATGTCAGCGGCACGGTAATGGAGACGATCACAACAAACCTGTTAGGCCCGTGGCGTGTCTGCCAGGTATTCCTGCCGCTACTGCGAAAAAGTCAAGCGGGCCGCATTGTGAACGTTTCATCAGAATCAGGATCGCTCGCGAACATGGGTGGCGCTGCGCCTGCCTATCAGGTCACGAAGGCTGCCCTGAATGCCTTGACGCGCACGCTTGCCGATGAACTGCGTGGCTCGGGCATCCTCGTGAACGCAGTATGTCCAGGCTGGGTGGCGACTGATATGGGCGGAGCTGGTGCTCCTCGTTCCGTTCGCGAGGGGGCTGCGGGAATCCTATGGGCGGCGACCCTGCCGGACAAGGGTCCGACCGGTGGATTCTTCCGCGACGGCAAACCACTACCCTGGTGACACCCGCGTTTCGCCGCAAACTGTTTGTTCAAACTCCCGAATTGTCTGCAATCCGGAAACCATGATGCCTGCTCGCCAGCTTCCGGATTGCCCTTCATCCGCTCGCAGCAGTGCGATAAGCATCCCGCTAATGCTCCGGCCCGATATGTACGCTGATCCAAAGTGTTCGCCGTGCAGGCCTCGCGCGCGATAGCTAGTGCCAACGTGCGCCCGGCTTCCGCAGGTAATGCCGGAAGACGTATCCCCACGGGATAATCGGGATCAAGATAACGCCCAACGCGATCGCCTTGAAGTCCTCTGTGAATTGCGTCGTGTGCACGCCCGCCCTCCATTGCGGTAGCCCGTAATCGATGAGCCAGATTGTCTTCCACCCCAGCTCGAAAAGAAGTATCGGAAGCATTTGCAGCGGGTAGCGGAGGCCGAAGCACGCAAGCAAGCACAGTGCGCCGAGCATGCTCGGGATTACCCCGCGGGCCGTCGGTTCATGGCCCATCAACTGCGGCAGAAACACGATGGCGCCGCCGATAAACAGCAGCAGGTACATCGCGCGCAGTACGTATAGTCGGGCGAGAGAGACTTCGCTCTCTGCGGGGAACGCGGCCGACGGTGAAACACTGGCGACGCTCAAAGTCATTTCAAATCTCCAATCTCTTCAAGTGAGGCAAACGGGCGCTCTCCGGCAACGGAATCTTGTCGAAATTCCAGAAGGTCGCCCGGCTGGCAGGCGAGCACTTCGCAGATTGCCTCAAGCGTCGAGAAGCGGACAGCCCGCGCCTTGCCGGTCTTCAGGATCGAGAGGTTAGCGAGAGTGATGTCGACACGTTCGGCGAGCTCTGTCAGCGTCATGCGCCGCTCGTGCAGCAGGTCGTCGAGCTTGACGAGAATAGCCATTCAGACCGTGCCCTCCAGATCCTCGCGCATGCGCGTCCCCTCCAGGAACACCTGGGCGAGCACGAACAGCAGCATGATCGCAAGCCAATCGGTGAGATCGAAATTGCCGTTGATGCGCAACGGCACTTCTCTGGTCGAGACCGCCGAGGCAATCGCGACGACGCAGACGTGAAGCAGTTCGAGGCCGAGCAGCGCCCCGGCGATGGTCCGCAGCCGCCCGGCATTCTCCATGGTGAATGACTCACCTGTGCGCACCGATTCGACCATCCTAAGTAGCCGGCTGAACATCACGTAAGCGATGGGTGTGCCTGCGATACCGATCATCATGATTGCGTGCATTCCGGCAATCACGCTGTCGTGACCGGCGACCGTGCCGACGCCCAGCGCTCGCCAGGTCCATTGCTCAGCCTGAAAGCTGGTCACCAGCAGCGCGAGAATCAGCACTCCAACAGTCCAGTTGAGGACGATGAGGATGCGCAAACTGACCCAAGTCATGCGTAGCGCCGTGGAATGTTTTATAGTGGGTTCCGACATAGATATTATCGATAAACGATAAATTATTTATCGTTCTTCGGCAAGTACCAAAACTTGGAAAAATGCGCCAGTGCGGGGTAGAGGCACGGCGGGGCCTTCGGTGGCGGCTTACTTCTTATCAAGACATGGTCGGCAGGTTCGATCCTGTCGCGCTCACGAAACGATTTGAAGCGGCTGGCCAGACGCTGTGATCTTCAGCGAAGGTACGCCAGTAAATCCTCCGCGGCAGATCCGCCGGCCGAAGTGGCACCGCACACTCCTATGAGTAGTGCAAGCGCAGACCGCAAGCTAGAGACGGCCCTGAACGTCAGCGCCGTGACCCCGGTTGGAATGTTGTCGCTGAGTCTTGCCATCGGGAAACACGGATCCTGACAAACACTGGTCCTAGTCCTGCTTACGAAGAAAGTTTTCGTTTAGAATAGATTCCGAACTGGTCCTGCCTCGTCGTGATCTCGCCCATCCTGCTCCAATCCTCCGATACCGCCCATCGTATTGAGCTTGAATACGGTTGGGAAATTCTTGTTGACGTGTCCGGCCGGATGCAGCGGCAGGAGGCGGAAGGGTCTTCCCGATGGCGCAGCGTTCGCGTCGGGCTCTCGTGGAATGTGCAATTTGACGATCTGCGCGACTACATGGGTGCGGCCTGGTACCGGGTCAGGTTTGAACTTCCGGCCTTTCGCGACACCCGTCACGTGCTGCTCAAATTCGGTGCGGTCGATTATTTCTGCGAGACCTATTTGAACGGCTCGCTCGTGGGGACGCACGAAGGAGGGTACACGCCCTTCAGCTTCGAGGTGACCAGCGCGATCCATGCTGGCGGGAACGAACTCATGATGCGAGTTATCGATCCCCCGATGGATGAGGCCCAGAACCGGGCCTTGTTCCCGGAAATGATGTACAACGAGATTCCCCATGGTAAGCAGAACTGGTACGTGCAGAACTCGGGCATATGGCAGGGCGTGCGCCTGGAATTGTGTCCCAGCATTTACATTGAACGGCTCGACATCATTCCCAGGGTGGATGGCGAATTCCAGATTATCATGCCTCTGGCCGGCGTAGGTTTGGTCGCCGGCAGCGGGTCGCTTGCGTCACAGACAGAGTTGCAGGTCGACATCTTCGATGACAGCGGGCGCCGCGTATTCCAGACGAAGCAGCCCCTGGATCCCTCGTCGAATACGCAACATGTAAAAGGCGCCATTCCCAACCCGCGGCGCTGGTCGCACGAGTATCCGGCGCTATATGCCGTGCAAGCTTCTCTGCAAGGGCCTGTGCAGTACTGCCGGCGCACTCGCTTTGGGTTCCGCTCGTTTGAGGCCCGGGATGGAAAGCTGTTTCTGAATGGCAAGCCGTTTTACATGATGGCCGCCCTGGACCAGGATTTCTATCCGGAAACCGTTCATACTCCCACCTCGGAAGCTTTCGTTCGCGACATGATGGTCAAGGCGAAGCGGTTAGGGGTCAACGTGCTTCGATGCCATCTCAAGGTGGCGCACCCGGTGTACCTCGACGTTGCCGATGAAGTCGGAATGCTGATCTGGACCGAATTGCCATCCTGGAGCGACTGCTGGTTCCCCTGCGATCACTTCTCTTCGATGGCGGCAATCCGCGCGGAAAAGATGTTCCGTGAAATCTTGATACGCGATTGGAACCACCCCTGCATCGTGCTGCAAACCATCATTAACGAATCCTGGGGTATCAACCTGAAGGATGCAACGCAACGGGCTTGGTTGCGTGCGACCTTCGACCAGATTAAAGGTTTGCTCGCGCCGCTAGGCAGGCTGGTCGTGGACAACAGCCCCTGCGAGGGCAATTTTCACGTCAAGACGGATATCGAGGACTTTCACCAGTACTACTCCATGCCGGACCAGGTAAGACACTGGGATAAGTGGCTGGATGATTTTTCCAATCGCCCTGACTGGAGCTTTAGTCCCTTCGGAGACGCGGAGCGCACCCGCCATGAACCCCTGCTGGTTTCTGAGTTCGGCAACTGGGGTCTTCCGCGGCTGCCTGAAGAACTCCCGTGGTGGTTTCACGTCGCTTTTGGCGATCGCGAGGTGACCAGGCCGGCCGGAGTTCTCGAGCGTTTCCGTGAGTATGGACTCGAGAAACTCTTCGGCACCTTCAACCAGATGGCGGAAGAAACTCAGTGGCACCAGTTCTCGTCTCTTAAACATGAGATTGAGAGCATTCGGTCGTACCCGTCAATCCAGGGATACGTGGTGACCGGTATCACCGATGTGCATTGGGAGGTCAACGGCCTTCTCGACATGTGGCGCAACGTTAAGAGCTTTGCCGACGAGCTCAGTGCATTGCAGCACCCGGATCTCATCATGTGCAAGCTTCCGCGGTACTCCTTCTGGGAGAAGGAGCGCATCGAGATCCCGGTCTTGCTCTCTCACTACAGCAGCGCAGATCTCACGGGAGCGCACGTGCGCTGGTCGACCGAGGCCGGAAAGGGAGGGCATTTTACGCTGCCGAGCGGAATCGCGTCCGGAACTGTTGTGGCTCTCCCAGGTATTTTGCTCGAAATGCCTGAAGTAGTCAGCGGGCCCGCTACGGTGCGACTCGAAATCGAGATTCGCTTGCGCAGCGGTCATCGTGCTACGGAGAACTCGTATGAGGTATTCGTCTTCCCGGCTGCGGAGAAGCCAAAACCAATAATTGCCATTTCAGACCCTCGGATCGAGTCCCTTCGCCATGACCTCCTGCAAGCTGGTTACGAACTGGCAGGCGAGCCTCACGGCCCCTCGCTGATGATTGCGAGCGCATACGACACGGCAGTCGCTTCCCATCTCAGGAACCGAGGTAACGTCCTGATCATCGCCGATTCCGGCGATGCAGTTCCTGCCGAATGGCCGTTGCGGGTAATGCAACGTGCTGGCACGGAACTCGATGGACGCTGGTTCTCCAACTTCAACTGGATCCGTACGGACCGGCGCCCATTCTCCGCCGTGGCATTTACACGCATCCTCGGCTTCGAATCCGCCGAAGTAGTGCCAGCTTACGTCATCCAGAACATCGCGCCTGCGGATTTCGATGACGTGTTATCCGGGGCCACGTTCGGTTGGTTGAACAAGAATTCTGCGCTAGCGGTGCAAATGCAGGTCGGGGCAGGAAAGCTTCTTCTCACCACCTATCGTTTCAATAAATACCTGTCCGATCCATATGCGCGCGAACTGCTGGACAGCCTGGTTCAATATTCGTCAGGTAGCGATTGGCAACCCAAGTTGCGCATGCCCATCACCCAGGATTCCTGCGAGCCCGTGCGAGGCTGAGTGCAAGCCCTCATCAATTCTGCTGAGACGGCACTGCTGCGCCAGTTGCGATCAGATTTCCTGTCAATGTTCGGACAGGACTGCCGGATATTCCGTGCCCCGGGACGCGTGAATCTGATCGGGGAGCACACCGACTACAACGATGGCCTCGTCATGCCGGCCGCCATCGATTTTGCGACGTTTGTTGCTGCCGCGCCGTCGCCACGACCCGAACTGACAGCAAATTCCCGGCAACAGCAAAAAACTGCCGCATTTATTCTCGATGCGGCGGCGCCTGCGCCATCCCGCGACTGGACGGACTATGTGCGAGGGGTTTCTTTGCAGTTGCAACTATCCGGGTTCGTTCTTACCGGCGCCAATCTCCTGGTGGACAGCCGTGTTCCGATCGGCGCCGGCCTGAGTTCATCAGCTGCGCTCGAAGTGGGGACCGCGTTGGCGCTCATCGACCTCGCCAAAGCTGACATCGAACCGAACGCCCTCGCCAGGTTATGCCAGCGCGCGGAAAACGAATTCGTGGGAGCCCGTTGCGGCATCATGGACCAGTTCGCCTCGGTTCACGGTCGCGCTGGGCATGCCATGTTGCTCGATTGTCGATCACTTGAAATGCGCTACGTGCCGCTCCCGGATAGTCTGCGGCTGGTCATTTGCAACACCACGGTCAAGCATGCGCTTTCGGCCGGTGAATACAATACCCGGCGCGCTGAATGCGAGAGCGCAGTCCAGTACTTCGCCCGATTTCGACCTGGCATTCGCGCTCTGCGCGACGTCAACGACGACGATCTGCGGCGCTACGGGCCAGATTTGCCACAGGTCCTGTTCCGGCGCGCGCGCCATGTCGTGACTGAAAATGCGCGAGTCCTGAAAACGGCTGAAGCCCTGGAGCACGGCAACCTCCGGGAAGTCGGCAGGCTCATGTACGACTCGCACATCAGCTTGCGCGATGACTACGAGGTCAGTTGCCCGGAACTGGACATAATGGTCGAAATAGCCCGACAGATTCCCGGCGTCATCGGGGCGCGCATGACCGGCGGCGGCTTCGGCGGTTGTACAGTCAATCTCATCGAGTTAGAGGCAATTCCCGAGCTTACCCGCCGCGTTCGAAATGAATACCACTCCGCAACTCAGATTAAGCCCGAGATCTATGTAACTTCGGCTGCAAGCGGCGCCGGGCGTGTCATCTAACCGGGCGGGCAAACTGGCCTTTGCCAGTCTGAATCTAACGCTGCCGGTTGATCACGAATATTTGGGGCGGCGCCGGATAGAACGGGCGCACATTCCGGCCTTGCAGGCTTCACAACGAAGTTCGCGGCTTATTGGTAACCTGCGCAATGGATGCGGCTTTTTTCCGGGAAGCTTCTTAGGAAGCGCGAAAAGTCACCCGACTTGAACCCTGTTAAAGAGGCCTCTCGCAGGCCGGGGACCCTGCTACTCTGGTAGGCAGTTCGAGCAAGATACGTCGGGAACTGGGGTGGGTTTGGAAGTACTCGGCTCTGGCATGTCATCGTCTCCAGCAGCTGGGAATTAGTTCGAAATCACCTCGGAGGTTACAACAACGTGCCGGCACAAAAATGCGCATAGCCGACTCTCCGCACCGGCGATTGAACCCTCTTACAGGCGAGTGGGTGCTGGTTTCTCCGCATCGCACACAGCGCCCCTGGCAGGGCGAAGTGAGCACCGGCGCAATGCCACAACCTGCGTACGATCCCGGCTGTTACCTTTGCCCTGGAAATGAGCGCGCGGGCGGCGCCCGGAATCCCCAGTACACCTCCACGTTTGTGTTCGACAACGATTACCCCGCCCTGCTGCCGGAGGTTGCTGATAACGAGATCAACCGCGAAGACTTAATCGTGGCCCGGCGAGAACGCGGCATCTGCCGGGTAGCCTGCTTCTCGCCTCAACACAACCTGACGCTCTCACAAATGGGCCAGGCGGAAGTCGCCGCGGTCGTGTGCCTTTGGGCGGAACAATACGCCCAGTTGGGATTGCGTGATTTTCTCCGCTATGTCCAGATTTTCGAGAACCGGGGCGCCATGATGGGTGCCAGCAATCCACATCCCCACTGCCAGATCTGGGCGACAGAGACCATCCCGAACGAGCCTGCCAAAGAACAGGCTTCGCTGCGTCAATATGTTTCCGACCACCGCAAATGCCTGCTCTGCCAGTACACACGCCTCGAAACGGCAGACGCGCAGCGGGTTGTGCTCAGCAACCCTTCTTTCCTTGTCGTTGTGCCGTTTTGGGCGATCTGGCCCTTTGAAACCCTGGTCATTTCGAAGCGCCACGTCCCGGACCTCACCTTGTTTACTGATGAGGAAATACAGGATCTTGCCCGCGCCCTCCGTCTTTTGACTGCCGGCTACGATCGCCTCTTTCAGGCGCCATTCCCTTACTCCATGGGCTTCCACCAGCAGCCTACTGATGGCGAACAGCATTCCGAATGGCACCTGCATGCGCATTTTTATCCACCTCTTCTGCGTTCGGCAGGCATCCGCAAATTCATGGTTGGCTTCGAATTGCTCTGCGGTCCGCAGCGCGATGTCACGCCAGAGTCCGCAGCCGAACGACTGCGGCAATGTTGTGCCTCGCCGGCATGAAAAGGGGATGATTGAACGATCAAGAACACCGCTATCGCCACCCCGGCCTGCAGATCTGGGGCGGCGTCGAATGCACCGTTAATCGGGTTGGCGATGACTACTTTGAACAGATCGGACGCAGTGGGCACAGCCGCAGGCTCTCCGACCTCAACTTGTTCGCGCAACTCGGAATCACGAGCCTTCGTCAGCCCGTGCTTTGGGAGTGCACCGCGCCCGCTGCTCTCGCCGATGCCGATTGGCAGTGGCCGGATGTGGCCCTTTCTCGTCTCCGCGAGCTCGTCATCAATCCCATTGTTGGATTGGTTCACCACGGCAGCGGACCTCGACATACCAGCCTCGAAGACCCGGAATTCGCAAATAAGCTGGCCGTCTACGCCGCCGCAGTTGCCGAACGCTACCCGTGGGTACGGGACTACACGCCTGTCAATGAGCCGCTGACTACGGCCCGTTTCAGCGGACTTTACGGGCACTGGTACCCGCACGGTCGTAGCGATCAGTCCTTTGTACGCGCGCTCCTGAACCAGTGCCGGGCCGTGGTGCTCTCCATGCGCGCAATCCGCCGGATCAATCCATCCGCGCGCCTCGTTCAAACAGAAGATCTCGCAAAAATATTCAGCACTCCCCGGCTTGGCTATCAGGCGGAATTCGAGAACCATCGGCGCTGGATCAGTTTTGACCTCCTCTGCGGACGCGTGGACCGTAGTCACGCCTTATGGCAATACCTGCGTTCGTCGGGCGTGCACGAAGACGAATTGGCGTGGTTCCTCGATAATTCCTGTCCACCTGACATCGTGGGTCTCAACCACTATCTCAGCGGGGTACGCTACTTGGACGAGCACCTTGAGCGCTATCCCGCGTACACTCATGGCGGAAATGGGCATGAAGCCTATGCTGACGTGCTTGCTGTGCGCGTGCTGCGCTCGGGCCTCTCCGGTCCCGGCCTGTTGCTGCAGGAAGCGTGGGAACGTTACCACTTGCCGCTTGCCATCACGGAATGCCACAACGGGTGTACGCGAGAAGAGCAACTGCGCTGGTTTTCTGAAGTGTGGAAGTCAGCCGAAAGCGCTCGCGATGCCGGCATTAACCTGGTCGCAGTGGGAGCCTGGGCGTTACTGGGGTCTTTTGATTGGGATAGGCTTTTAACCTGCGAGAGAGGTCACTACGAGCCCGGGGTCTTTGACATCCGTGGCCCGCAGCCGCGGCGGACGGCCTTGTCTGAATTGATTCGCGCATTGGCGGCGGGAGAAAACCTGGAACATCCGCTGCTTGAGGTGCCGGGGTGGTGGCATCGCCCGCAGCGCTTGGTGTACGGGATCTCGCTGGATAATGAGGGTGAGCCTCGCCCTGAAGCATGGCGATCCTTCAGCGCTGAGTATCGCCGTGTACAGCCACTGCTGATCACGGGCGCGCACGGTACTCTTGGTCGCGCATTCGCCCGCATCTGCGAAGTACGCGGTATACCACACCGTCTTCTCAGCCGCGCTGAGATGGACATCGCCAATCCGGATTCCATTCGCACGGCCCTCTTCCGGTTCCGCCCCTGGGCACTCGTCAATACTGCGGGTTACGTACGAGTAGATGAAGCGGAAATCCAGGGCGAATTGTGCCGTCGCGAGAACACTTGCGGCCCTGCCCTGCTGGCGGATGCGTGTGCTGACCGCCACATTCAGTTGCTCACTTTTTCCAGCGATCTGGTATTTGACGGCAACTCACCCGAGCCGTATGTTGAAAGCGACAAAGTTGGTCCCTTCAACCAGTATGGGAGGACCAAGGCGGAAGCGGAGCGGCTCGTCCTGGCGCGCATGCCGCAGGCATTAGTGGTGCGCACCAGCGCGTTTTTCGGCCCTTGGGACGAGTACAACTTCGCCGTACAGGTGTTGCGATCTTTAGCAGCCGGCCAGAAATTTCACGTGGGCGACGATACCAGGATTTCACCGACCTACGTTCCCGACCTGGTGAATGCCAGCCTGGACTTACTGATCGATCGCGAGCATGGCATTTGGCACCTGGCAAATGTTGGCGACGTCTCTTGGTTCGAATTTGCGGAGAGGCTTGCACTCGGTGCAGGTCTCCCTACCGAGCGAATCATTCCCTGCACGTCCAGCGAACTTCGCTTCCGCGCGCCCCGCCCAGCTTATACCGTTCTGAGCAGTGAACGTGGGCTCCTCATGCCTTCCATCGACGACGCGATGCTTCGGTTTCTCGCGGACTGTGAAGTCGCGTGGCAATCCGAACCTGCACAAGCCGAGCCTTTGGCCGCGTAGCATCTCACGCGAACACGGGATCCGCACAAGCAGCTTGGATCCAATCAACGCCCGCGCCGGACTGCTTCGTTCCCTACGCTGCGTCAAGCTCCTGGTTGCTGGCGATCATCTGTGGAGCCTGCGTGCTGGATGTATCGGTCAAAGCGGGGTAGAGCATGGAGCGACGCTTGCCATTCCTGCTCACTCGTTCTCCGCTGTTCATCTGTTTGAAAGTCGTCAGCGCCTGCGCAGTCACCTGGTCCATGTTGTAGTACTTATAAGTGGCCAGGCGGCCCACAAAGTGGACTCCCGGCGTGGCATCCGCCAGTGCCTTGTACCTCTTGTAGGTCGCATTGTTCTCGGGACGGGGCACAGGATAATAAGGATCTCCCTCGGCTCGGGGAAACTCGTAAACAATGCTTGTCTTCGAGTGCTCCTGCCCCGTGAGGTACTTGAACTCCGTGATCCGCGTGTACGGATGCTCGTTAGGGTAGTTCACTACTGCTTCCGGCTGGTACACGGGCTTGTTGATCGTCTCGTGCTTGAATTCCAGCGAACGGTACGGCAGCTTGCCATAGCGAAAGTCGAAAAATTCATCGATTGGCCCGGTATAGACCAGGTGCTTGTACGGTATGAACTTTTCCATCTCGCGGTAGTTTGCATTCAGCAGGATCTTAATATTCGGATGATCGAGCATGTTTTCAAACATGCGCGTATAGCCGTGCAGGGGCATGGCTTGGTACGTGTCGGTGAAGTAGCGGCTGTCGCGATTTGTCCGCACAGGCACGCGCGCAGTTACCGCCATGTCAAGCTCCGACGGATCCATGTCCCATTGTTTGCGCGTGTAGTTGCGAAAAAACTTTTCGTACAGTTCGCGACCCACCCTGCCGACTACCACATCTTCCGATGTTTTCGCCGGTTCCCTCTTCTCGGCCACTGACGACAGGAACTTCTCCGCTTCGAACGCGCTCATTTTCAGGCCGTACAGTCGATTCAAGGTATCCAGGTTGATTGGGATAGGCAGTAACTGGCCGTCTACGCTGGCCAGCACGTGATGTTCGTACGGCCGCCATTCCGTGAATTGCGAGAGGTACTCGAATACTTCTCGGGAGTTAGTGTGAAATATGTGCGGCCCGTACTTGTGTACAAGAATCCCGTGCTCGTTGTAATGGTCAAAGGCATTACCTCCAATGTGCGGTCGCCGGTCGATAAGCAGCACATTCTTGTCGCTCACGCGCGCAAGCCGTTCTGCAATGACACTTCCTGCGAAACCTGCTCCTACAATTAAATAATCAAACACGAGAATTCCCCTAGTCCGCGCCTGCCATGGTGCCCAGGCCAGTTGATTGGTTCATGGTGGTTCTGCGTTTAGGGGTCGCAACTTGATCAACCAAGCGGCTCATTCTGCCCCACGTGAGATCCCAGGAGATCCGACTTAAGTATTGGTCCGTCCGCCTCAGCCTGGTTTGGTCGTTGCGGAGCGGGATAAGGCGCTCGACCGCGCCGAGGAAATCCGTCGCACTGCCGGCGACTTCAACCAACCGCTTCGTTCCGTATGGTTCAACAACATCGGCAATCGGAGTCGAGACAACCGGGAGTCCCGCGGCCAGGTATTCAGGAGTCTTCGTCGGGCTGATAAACCGCGTTGACTCGTTCAGGGCAAACGGGAGCAGGCCGACATCCCAACCGGCCATATATGAGGGCAGCGCACGGTATTCCTTGGCGCCAAGGTAATGGATATTCCGCCGTCGCGGCAGGTCCGCTGGATCAATTTTCACCACGGGCCCGAGCATCACAATGTGCCAGTCGGGGCGTGCTTCCGCGATAGCGTCCACTAAATTCACGTCCATGCGCTCGTCGATCACGCCGCAATATCCAAGCCGAGGGTGAGGGATTTCCGCCTGCTCCTCGACATCCGTGCTGATGTGACGGGCGGCTTGGAAGAAATCGCGATCGATGCTGCTCGGGAAACAATGGATCGACGGATGCTGTCGTTTTTTGCTTTGATAGAGGCTGTTGCCGCCTGTGAACACCAGGTCGGCGCGCGAGAATAGTTCCCTCTCCGCGGCTTGTAGACCCGGTGGGGCTCCGCGAAAAGCCGAAAGTTCATCCATGCAGTCGTACACCACGGCCAACGCTCGTTGCCTCCGGCTGAACTGACACGCCATAGGGGTGTAGTACCAAAGGACGGGATCCTTAATTGCGTTTTCTTCTGTCAACTTTGCCAACAGCCATTCCTGCACGGTGCAGATCTCCTCGGCACTGAGGCGTTCCGGCAGGTGCGGCACAGCCACGTGCAGGTGAGGTTCGACGGTACGCAGATCGAGAAAAGCGGTATCAGTGTCGAATATCGGTTCTTCCCAGAAGAATACGCGGTTGCTCTTTGCGCACCGCGTCATGAGATGTTGAGGTCGCTGGAACACGAAGTTCCAGCGCAAGTGGCACAGGACAAGAAAATCCATGGCCTTAAGATGCTGCTGGACGCGAACGCGTCCACGGAGCGCATCTTGAATCGTTTGAAGCTGGCATTTTTCGCGGAGTTTCTTAGTTACAGCTCAGTTAACCCGGTTAATTTTTTAGTTATGGACGCCTCCTTTGTCGTGTGGATGACAGTTGCGTCCCCGCGGCACCGCTGGCGCAGTCTGTCGCTGATCTGGCGCTCTTATCGCGCAAGATTGGCGGGCGTCGATGCGTCCTCAGCTACGGAAACGCACGGAGCGAAATACATGAGTTTGCCCCTACAAGGCGCCGCCCATTGCCTGTAAAAAAGGACATGTGCCCAGCAATTTGAATATCACAGTCGTCCAAAGCTTCACGGACGTTCGCGGCAGCAAGATGGAAGTGCCGACTCCGTCCCCAGCTCTTGAAGTGCAGACCCCCGTGCCGAAAGCCGATGCGGGATTTTCCGAGTCGCAAAAAGTACTATCCACTTCCGTGGCAAGTCGACGACGAGTTCTGAGCCGATTCATCTGCAACCGGAAATAAGGAGTTTATTCCCCTAGCGCAGACTCGGGATTCGGCAGCCTCAGCGCCGTATATCGAAAGTGCTCCAGCCAGTGCTTACAGGAAACTTGGCGCGAGGCTTTTGCCCGTCGCAGCCCTGGCGCGCGTCGCGTCTAAACGAATTTATCTTGTCGGCACATCCAGCAGCATCAAGTCGCTCTGTAATCTCTCAACTTGGGGAAAGAGAAGCCAGCGCCCGTCCGGTGAAATCGAGAGCCCATCCGACCAGGAATGGACGCTGTCGATAGTGCGGATTGGCGTCCGACGGCGGCTTTGGATGTCGAAAAACTCGACGGCGCTGGGGCGCACCCCCGCGTTGAGGAAATAGATACCGGAAGAAAATAGCGTCCAATCAGCATAGAAGTGCGGTTCCAATTCGGCGATGACCAGTTCCTCAGCGCCACCTTGCACGGGAACCCGCCAAATTCCAGGCGCCCCGTTTCCTTTCGCGTAGTAGATCCAGCGATTGTCGCTTGAGACGATCGGGCCGTAGCCTCCGTCTTGCGTGATCTGCTGCGCGGGCCCGCCGCCGCGCGGCACTTTCCAGATCTGCCAGCTCTTCTCCCGCTTGGCCGCCAGATAGATCCAGTTTCCGTCGGGAGAGAAACTGGGCACTTCCGCATCCATATCTTCGGTGTCAATTGGCTCCGGCCTGCCTCCCTCGGCGTTGATCACGAAAACCGACGAGTGTCCTGCGCGCCTGCTGTCGTAAACGATGTACTGGCTGTCAGGTGACCACCTTGGGTAGATCGAATTGCCTTGTTCGGTCTGGGTCAGCTGAAGAGGGTTTTCTCCATTACGATCGCAGGCCCACACCTCCCAGGTACCGGACCGGATCGATTGAAAAGCTATTTTGCTTCCATCTGGCGAATACTGCGGGAATTCTTCCCCTCGGCTGGACGCGATGAATCGCGTCGCCGTTTGCGTTTGTTTGCCACCGCGAGACAGTTCGGCGCGCCATATATTTTCGACATAGTGCACCGCTGGAAAGACAAGCTGTTTGCCGGTAGGGGAGATCGCGGCATAGAGAATGTGATCTACCGGAGATGAGTAAAGCAGTCTGGGCTCGCCCGATGGCACGGGAAAGCTCCACAGTTCGTGCGCATTGTTGCGCCGTATGGCGGCAACGATCGACTTCCCGCCCGGCATCCAGGCGAGTCCCCCGTCAATAACTTCCGGCCGCGAAAAAAGTGCCTTAGGCTCGCTCCCGCTTACCTCGACAGTATGGATTCGGCAATCGGCATGAACACAACGATAGAACGCCACGGTGCGGCCATCGGGAGAAAAGATGGGAAATACGTCCTGGAAACCTGGCGGGGGCGAGCTCAAGACTTGACGATGCCCCGTCTTCAAAGAGAACAGGATGACTCGATACGAATCTCCACCACGAAACTTTTCGTTATAGACCAGGAACTCTCCGCTCGAGGACCACGCCAGGTTCTGCCACTGGTAATCGGCATCGCATTCCGTCTCAAACAGGACATTTTCCGGTCCCCCTGTGAGCGGAATGAGCCCGATCACGCCCTTGCCCGATTCAGAGCAACGTAGAAATGACAGTTCGCGGCCGTCCGGCGACCATGCCGGCATCACGGCTCTCGACGGTTGGGTAGTAACCTGACGCAGTTCTTGGGAATCGATGCTCCTCGTGTACAGGTCAAATCCATTTCCGTCAGGTCCGTTCCAGGCGAAGGCGACTTGCTTGCCATCAGGGGAAAAGGAAGGGGCCATTTCCGCGCCCGGGAGAGTCGTCAAGGCGCGAACGTTAAGCGAATGGTCCTGAGGAGGGCTCCCGGGCCTGCGGTAGACAAAGAATCCGGTTGCGGCGACCGCTAAGCCTAAAACGGCAGCCAGGAAAATTCTCTCCGTGCGACGTCCAGGGTGAGCAAGATTTGACATGGCTGGAGATTCGTCTTCCTCCGGCCCGCCATCCTGCTCAATACCCTGTAATCTTGTCCCATTCTTCCACCAGTCATCCAGTTCCGCTTTGTAGGCATAGACGCTTCCGAGCTTGCCGTGCACGTGGCGGTGGACCGGAAGTCTTTCGCGTTTCTCCCATCGTTGTACGGTGCGAACATCCCTCTTCAGGTATGCTGCAACCTCTTTCCAGGATTCTAGGCGGCCAGTGTCTTCCTCGGCCGGGCTAAGCGGGAGTGGAGGTCTTCCATTGTCGGCCATATAGGGGGGTCCCCCCGTGGCTTGATTTCGAAGAGTCTATGCCAAAAAGTCTTGCGCTTCAAACCATCGGGCGGCAAAGAACGACATCCCTGGCGTGTCGCACTTTGTCGGTTGCTCATTGTGCTGGATCTCTCAACAATCCGTAGCCAATGACCGCGTTCTCGGGAAAGTCTCCCGTCGGACGTTGTGGATGTCTTCCCCTTTTCAAGGAATGCGCTATGCGGTTTGGGGTGCACCGGTGTGTTCCTGCGGGAACAGATTCATAGCCAAGTTCCACTGACTATGCCGGATGGCATGTGGAGGTTAAGTAATGATCTGCGGGAAGCTTAAAAACTGGAGCGCGAGACTAAAGAGCGCGGTAGGCTGGTCGGAGCCGGCCCTCCGCGGGCAGAAACCTGCAAACGAATCCCGCCGCCATAGCGTGCTGGTTAACCGCGGCATTGGAAGCTTCGCCCTCGCTCTGATCATCACGCAAACGATGCCGCGCAGTTGCCCGGTCCCCAAGTTTCCACAGATTGCGTTCTCGCCCACCAGCCTGGTGTTTCCCGCACAAGTCGTGAACCCGACCGGACCGGCAAGTCAAGCGCAAATGGTGACTTTGACCAATTCTGGAACAGCGGACCTGAGCACAACCGGGCTCACGGCAAGTGGCGATTTTTCGCAGACCAACGACTGCCCGGCGGACCTTGCTCCCAATGCCAGCTGCAACATTCAGGTGACCTTTTCAGCCAATGCTGTCGGAGGCATCAACGGAGCTATTACGTTGACCGAATCGTCGTTCGTCAGTCTCACCGGCACGGGATTGTCACCGGTAGGATTTTCGCCGGCTAACCTCGATTTTGGAACCATTGCCCCAGGTACAACCAGTGCGGCTCAGGCGGTAACCCTGACCAATAATCAGGACACCGCATTGACGATCACCAATATTTCCACGAGCGGCAACTACTCGAAGACCGACAACTGCCCTGCTTCGCTCGCCCAGGGGCAAACTTGCACTATCAATGTAACGTTCTCGCCCACAATATCGGGATCAATCCCCGGAGCTTTGACGGTAGTGACCGATGCCGCGCTCGGTACTCAGCCAGTCGGCCTTAGCGGTGTCGGCGACGGTTCCGTTATACCCAACCTGTCTTTCTCTCCGGCCACCCTGCAATTCGGCAATCTGGAAGCAGGAACCACAAGCGCCAGTCAGACTGTCACCCTGACCAATACGAGCGCAAGCGCCAGCCTGACCGTTAATACTGTTGGCATTTCAAGCGGAAATTACAACGAAACCGACACCTGCGCCGGCCAGATCATTCCCGCGGGCGGCAGTTGCACCATCAATGTAAGCTTTAAGCCGACCGCGAATTTGGCTCCAATCTCTTATCCGGCGGCCATCACTGTCAGCGATAGCGACGCTACTAGCCCGCACGTCGTGGGAATATCGGGAACGGCGGTTGCCTCGATCAGCGCGTCCGCCGACACTGTCAGTTTCGGCACCGTGTACAACGGCAGCGACAGCACTGCCCAAACCGTTACACTCACCAACAATGACTCATCCGCCGAGGATCTCTCGATTGCCATTGGCGGCGGATACCTGCTTTCCAGCAACAACTGCCCGAGCAGTTTATCTCCCGGGGCAACCTGCGACCTGGGAATCCAGAAGACATCCGGCGGCTCCGGCGTTGCCAATAGCGCGGTGACACTCACGCCCGGAAGCGGCGGCTTCCTCAGTCCGCATGTGGTCAGCCTCTCCGCATGCAGCACCAGTGTCCTGATCGCCCCTCAGTCGCTCAATTTTGGCGGAGTAGGAGTAGGCTCGACCAGCGACGCCCAGGTTGCAACCCTGATTAACGGCGGATCTGCGCTGAACATTTCCGACATTTCAATCGCCGGCACCGACGCCGCGCAGTTCGCCATTTCCAGGAACACCTGCGGGACAGTGCTGCCCAGCAACCAGGCTTGTATTCTCGAAACTACTTTCACACCCGCCAGCTCCGGGACAAAGACTGCCTCGCTCAGCATTACCGACGACGCGTCCTGCAGCCCGCAACAAATTGCGCTTTCCGGTGGCTCATCATCGGGTCCGTTCACTCTTACATTGGCCAGCCAGGGCAATGGTACGGTGACAAGTTCCCCGGCGGGCATCGATTGCAACCTGGACAGCAGCAACTTGGATTGCACCGCGAGTTTTGCCAGCGGGACCTCCGTCACTCTCACAGCTGCACCCGGCGACGATCAAAATCCCTTCGTAGGCTGGTTCGGGGCGTGCACGGGAATTGCCTCATGTGTGCTCGACATGGCGTCTGACAAGCAAGTCACCGCCGTTTTCGGGGCAAAGCCGTCTCTCAGTGTCAGCTTCCAGGACAACGGTAGCGGTCGTGTCACCAGCACACCGGCGGGTATCGATTGCGGCAGCACATGTGCTGTAAGCGTCGACCCGGGCACCGTAGTTTCTCTGAGTGCCGCTGCAGCGGCGGGCTCGAGCTTTGGCGGCTGGAGTGGCGCCTGCCAGGGAACGGGCGATTGTTCTGTGACCGTTCTCAGCAGTCAGTCGGCTGTGGCCTCGTTTACAAAACCTGATTTTTCTTTCGACGCCAGCAGCGCGCTAACGCCGGACACAGTGGCACCCGGGCAGTTCGCCACTTCTACCCTTACCATTGGCTCACTGCATGGATTTAGCGACACCGTCACTCTTAGCTGCTCGGTGGATCCCTCGCCCAACCTGGGTCCAGCTTGCTCGTTGAACCCGAGTTCGACGGCGCCCGCCGCCGACGGCAGCGTCGCATCGACGCTCACCGTCACTACCGTGCCACAAAGCTCCGCCGTCGTACCGCACGGGATGGCCTCGCCGGGCATGTGGTATTCGGTTTGGCTTCCCCTGGCGGCCCTGGCGTGGGTGGGAGTCGGAGTTCGCCGCAAATCAGGACGTAACTCTGGCGGCAAGCTTTCATTAATTCTTCTCTGCGTGCTGCTCCTGGAGGGAGCGATTTCACAAACTGCGTGTGGCGGAGGAAGCCAAACGCACGCGCCCACGGGCGGAACTCCCGCAGGTACTTATAACGTCACCGTCACCGCTAAGTCGGGATCACTATCTCCGAAGACAGTGGTCTTACCTTTGACCGTTAACTGAACGCAGACAACGGTGTAGTAGCGAAAGCACGGCTTTCGAGAAAAGCTCGCGTATCCGGGAGGAATAATGAAGCGCTTCGCAACAATCTTCTTGGGCTTAGTTCTGCTCGCATTGCCGACGACGGTAATCGCGCAGATCTCGTTCACCTTTACGACAATTGATGTCCCTCGCAGCACCTTGAACCGTCCTCATGGGATCAACGATTCCGGGGATATCGTGGGACTTTACCGAGATAAAGGCAACGTTGGCCACGGCTATCTGCTCAGAAAGGGCCACTACACCAGGATCGATGTCGTAGGTGCTTCCTTCACCAGCGCGCGTGATATCAATAATTCGGAAGTAATCGTTGGTGGATGGACAGATCAGTCGGGCTTGATTGATCACGGTTTCGTGGACGTCGCTGGAACCATCACGTCTTTCGACGTTCCGGGCGCCACTACAACCGACGCGTTCGGCCTGAACGATGGTGGAGACATCGTCGGCGACTACATCGACGCGGAAGGTGTGCAGCATGGATTCATTATGTCCGGAACATCCTTGAGGACTGTTGATCTTCCGGATCGGGTCGCTAACACAGTTACTGGCATCAATAATGCTCACGTCGCCGTGGGTTCAGGTACGGATGCGAATGGCATCGACACCGGTTTTCGCTTCCGCCAGCGCACTCTGGCTCAGCTACATTTTCCTGGCGCTACCAGCACCGACGCCGATGGAGTCAACGACAATGGTGTGATCGTTGGCTATTACCTGGATGCCTCCGGAGTAACACACGGATTCATTCGAACCTCAACCACGTGGCAGACGGTCGATTTCCCCGGTGCTTCATCCACTCTCGCTCTTGGACTCAACAACGCCGACGATATTGTGGGAGAGTACTACGACAGCAATGGCGTCCAGCATGGGTTCCTGGCGGTCCCGGTCCCATAGAGTTGACTCCGCCTACACCGCTACCGTCAACTACGTTCGATGAGGTGCTTTCCCTGCGTAAGGCTTGCTGGACGTCCTTTGTGAGGTTAATTGTGAAACATAGCTTTGTGTGTGCCTGCCTGCTCATCATGAGTTTTGTTCCGTTGTCTGCTCTCCATGCTTCTGCCAGTTCCATCTGGTATGTGGATGGTGTGAACGGGAATGACACAAACGACTGCAAGTCCCTTGCAACCGCGTGCAAGACGATTAATCACTCCATTCAATTAGCCTCTTCGGGCGATTCCATTAGAGTGGCCGCCGCGACCTATTCAGAGAATCTCGTCATAAACATTTCTCTGAGTATCGGCGGCGTTGGCGAGAATACTACGACCATCAAGGGTGGGGAATCTGATACGGTCGTAGTTGCCGCGGGTGCCCAAATGGCACTTTCGGGGCTCACCATCAGCCATAGCCCGCCCGCCGGTTCGGGTAGGGGGATTTTCAATTCTGGCGTGCTTACGGTCACTAACAGCATTATCAGCGGTAACGGCTTATCGGAGACCTGCGAGGTTTGCGCGGAGGAGGACGGCGGTGGCATTTTCAACCAGGGCGTGCTAACACTAACCAGAACTACGATAAGCAATAACTTCGTTTCGGCGGGTTGTACGTCGGCTGTCTGCGGTAAGCATGTGACATCTGGGGGCGGAATTTACAACTTCGGCACCCTGACAATGAGGGGCAGTACCGTTAGTGGAAATTCTTCTGAGGACGACAACACGCACTGCTCCGGGTGTTACGCCTATGGTGGGGGAATCTCGAATCAAGGCACCCTTACCCTGACGACCAGCACTATCATCGGGAACAGCGCCTCTGGAAACACGAATGAAGGAGGCGGAATCTATAGTGTTTCGATTAGGCGGACCAGGCTGACTATTGTGAACAGCACCATCACTCAGAATACTTCAACCTTTGGGGGCGGGATCGCTAGCGATCCCGCGACCGTCAGCAACAGCACAATCGCCGGTAACGATTATGGCAACGTCCTCGGGCCTGTGGTGCTTCAGAACAGCATTCTGGAGGACTCCGGGTTTCGTGATAACTGCATAGGAACTGAAGTTTCATCCAATGGTTTCAACATAAGTAGCGACGGTACATGCAATTTCGCTGGCCCGGGCGATTTGAACAACACCGATCCCAAGGTTGGCACCTTAGGGAATCACGGGGGACCAACTCAGACTATTCCGTTGATGCCCCGAAGCCCTGCGATCGACGCGGGAAATCCCGCCGGCTGCACCGACAGCACAGGTCATTTGCTCAAAACTGATCAACGCGGCGCACCGCGCCCAGACAGAGAGGACTCAGGCGGCTGCGACATCGGAGCATACGAACGTCAGAGCGACTGACGTGGATCTTATTCATTTACTGCTGTTCCGGACTTCGGCATTCGCCGGAACCTCTATTTCCCGGTAGACCGACCTTCGACGCCCAAATTACCGCCTGCGCCTACCTCATCCTCCCACTCGCAGACCCATTCGCTTGAGCAAGTCAGCGTACCGCGGATCGGACCGCAGCTTATCCATGCTCCGCACCGCCTTGATCAGTTGCAGGCCTTCGGACTTCTGGGTAAACGCTTTCTCCAGCCATTGGAACGTTTGGTCCTTTTCTCCTACGGCTGCATAGTCATAAGCAATAAAGCTGTAATCGACATAGCGGCGGGATGCCAACTGCTTCAGCAGCTCGGCCTCGCGCAGCACGGCTGCCCGGTATCCTGACTGCGCGTAAACCCGGCCCACGTCCTCCGCGATCGCTAACTGTTCAGGGTCATTATTCAAAGTCGCGCCCTTTTTCCGTTCTGCTATCCAGCCATCGTATTGGCCCATATCGAAGTACGCCGCGGCCAAGTTGTCATGTGCACTGGCGTAGTTCGGATCCATCTCGATGGTTTTCTTGAATTGATCCACGGCCACATCGTATTGCCGCGCGCCTGCATACGCGGTTGCCAGATTTGTGTTGAAGGTCAGGTTCAACGGATCAATTTCCAGCGCCTTCTTAAACTGAGCCAGGGCTTCGTCGTTGCGCGCAAGATAGCTCAAAAACAAGCCATACCACTGGTGAGCCGTGCCGTTATTGGGATCCAACTCGATCGCCCGCTGGAATTCCCGCTCCGCGTCGTCCCATTCCCATAAATTCTGGTGGACACCCGCCAGCACCGCATGCGCTTCGGCCAGGGTATTGTCGATGGCTAATGCTTTTTCCGCCGCCGCTCGCGATTTAGGAGCGGCTTCGGCCGCCGACACTGGGGCATAATCCGACACGACGTAGTAGTAATCGGCCAGCCCCAGGTACGCCAGCGCATAATTGGGATCACGCGCAATCGCCCGGTTGAAGTAATCTTGCGCTTTTTCCAGCGAATCCTTGGTCCGTTTCGCCCAATAAAAGCGCCCTTTCAAGTAGAGGTCGTATGCTTGGGGATCAGTCGTTCCCCCCTTGGCTACCGGCGCCTTCGTTTCACCAGACAGCCGTTCCCGCAATTTGGATGAGATGGAATTGGTGATGTCCTGCTGCACCGCCAGCACATCGGCGAGTTTGCGGTCGTACTGGTCGCCCCACAGGTTGTGGTTCGTGCGGGCATCGATCAGTTCGGCGCTGATGATCACCTGGTCCCCACGTTGCACAATCCGTCCCGTCACCACGCCTTCCACTTTCAAATCTCGCGCGATTACCTGCGGATCGATATCCCGCCCTTTGTAGCGAAACACCGACGAACGCGACATCACCGCAAGATTCGGGATCTGCGAAAGATTGTTGATCAGGCTTTCCGTGAGTCCGTCGCTTAGATACTCGCTGTTCGGGTCGTTGCTCGCATTGACAAACGGCAGGACAGCCACCGAAGAAATTTCGTGCGAAGTGGCTCGCCCTCGAAACCACCAGCCGGTCGCCACCAGCGCCGCCAGTATCACCACCGCACCCGCGCCGGCTATCCAATGTTTATTAGCGCTCCCCGACGCCGCCGCAGAACCGCTCACTGGGGTCTGGTGACTGGTTGAGCTTCCCGCCGCTGCGATCGGCATGCTTGATGGGGCCGGCGAAGCCCCTGCTCCTGCCGAACTTGCCTCCGATGCTGCCGCGGCCATTGTTCGGCCGGAACCGCTGTCCCTCTTCAGCCGTTGCAACTCCGCCCGCATGTCGGACGCGTGCTGATAGCGTAATTCGCGGTCTTTCTCCAGCGCGCGGTTGATGATGCGCTCCAGTTCTGCCGGCAAGTCCGGATTCAATCTCACCGGGGACGCCGGAGCGCGGTTCAGAATCGCGTCGAAGATCATTGCGGTGCTTTCGCCGCGAAACGGCAAAGTGCCCGCACACATTTCGTAGAGAACCGCGCCAAATGAAAACAAGTCCGAGCGCGCATCCACTTCTTTCGCGCGCACCTGCTCTGGCGACATGTACGCGACCGTTCCCACCGCCGTGCCCGGACTGGTGAGATGCTCTTCCCCAGTATCCGTTCGGGTCGCCTCGTGTCCTCCCTTGGTGCCCCCCACCGTAACTTTGGCCAAGCCAAAATCGAGCACTTTGGCATGCCCGCGCTTGGTCACGAAAATATTGGCCGGCTTGATGTCGCGGTGTACGATCCCTTCCGAATGCGCCGCATCCAGCGCATCTGCAATTTCAATTCCCAGCGACAACACTGTATCCAGCTCCAATGGGCGCACTCCGATCAAATGCTTGAGCGTTTGCCCATCGAGAAACTCCATCGCGATGAAAGCCCGGCCTTCCTCCTCGCCGATATCGTGGATCGTGCAGATATTGGGATGGTTAAGCGCGGATGCCGCCTTCGCCTCGCGTCGAAAGCGCTCCAGCGCCTGCGGGTCTCTGGCTAGATCTTCCGGCAGGAACTTCAGTGCCACGAAGCGGTCGAGGCGCGTGTCCTGGGCCTTGTAAACCACGCCCATTCCGCCGCCGCCCAGCTTCTCGATAATGCGGTAGTGAGAGACGGTTCGACCGATCATAGAATCGCGGTATGTTAGGCGGAATACAGGGTCAAGTCAATGAAAGCCTCGTGTTTGAAACGGAGAACGGATCGATCAACATGGGATCCAACACAGCTTTCGACACGTGCAAGGCCTTGCACCAAGCGGACGTTGATACCATGTACTCGGGCACGAAACGCTTGGATCTCCCAGCTTCAGTTCTTCGGAGCTGGAACGACTCGCCGGCGACTCCATCATGAGGAAATTTCGAGGTACGCGTGGTCACCGCTCAGGTCAGCCCCATCGTCACGCTCAACGCTCCCCCCGTGAGTTCGCCATCCTCTACGAAGACGATTCCATCGTTGCGGTCGACAAGCCTGCGGGTATGCTGGCAGTTCCGGTCGAAGGCTCCGCAATTCCATCTGCCCTCTCCCTTCTCTCTGCGGAACTGAAATTGAAGCGCCAACGCGCCTACGTGGTTCATCGAATCGATCGCTACACGTCGGGAATTCTGCTGTTTGCCAAGACCGCATTCGACCGCAACCAACTAGTTCGACAGTTTCTCAGCCACACGCCAGTCAGGCAGTATCTGGCCATCGTTCGCGGACACTTGGCGGCAAAACAGGGACAGCTTGTCCACTATCTTCGGAAAGAAGGCATGTTTCAACGACTGACCCATGAGCGCGATCGTGGAGCAGCCCGCGCCGAACTCGAATACTCCGTCCCACGGCCTCTTCGAGGCGCGTCCCTGGTTCAGGTCAGGTTGCTCACAGGATTACAGAATCAGATCCGCGTTCAGTTTTCCGCCATCGGCCACCCGGTTATCGGCGACCGGAAGTATTCTCCCAGGGAGGCCTCAGAGACTCGCATTACTCGCGTCGCGCTACATGCCTCTGATCTGCAGTTGATTCATCCCCGCTCAGGACGGAGCATCTCCATACACTCCGATCCTCCATCCGATTTTCAGTCCCTTCTCAAGTCACTGTCACCGCCGGCACGTACGAAATGAATGTTGCAAGAAAACCTCAATCAGGCGGCTTGGTTGACACCAGCTTCGCGTCATCAGCATTCTAGACACCAGTGAAATATGAGTTTGATGTCATCGTCCTGGGTGGCGGGGCGGCCGGAGTCATGTGTGCCATGGAAGCCGGCAAGCGCCGCAGGCGCGTGGCAGTGCTGGAGCGCGCCCGCCGTATCGGCAAGAAAATACTCATCTCGGGTGGCGGTCGCTGCAACTTTACTAACTTGTACTGCCAGCCGGAAAACTTCATCTCCGCCAATCCGCATTTTGCCAAGTCTGCACTCGCCGCGTACACGCCTTCAGATTTCATCCGCTTGGTCCAGAAACACCAGATTCCTTACCACGAGAAGACCCTGGGCCAGCTTTTCTGCGATCGCTCCGCTCACGACATCGTGAACATGCTCCAGGCCGAATGCGATCGTGCCGCGGTTCAAATCCTCACCGGAATCGCCGTACAAACCGTGGCACACAGGAACCGGTTTGAACTCTGCGCAGAAAACGATGTTTTCAGCGCACCCGCGCTGGTCGTCGCGACTGGCGGGCTCTCCATCCCGAAGATCGGCGCAACTTCATTCGGCTACGACTTGGCACGCCAATTCGGATTGAACATCATCGAACCCCGGCCCGCCCTGGTTCCGCTGCTCCTCAATGCCGAAGACCGGAGACATTACTCAGACTTGAGCGGGATCTCGCTCGAGGTCACGGCCGCCATTGGTAGCCAAAGTTTTCGCGAAAAAATGCTGTTCACCCACTTGGGGCTAAGCGGCCCCGCCATTTTGCAGATCTCTTCATACTGGCGGCCCTCCACGCTCCTCACCATTGATCTTGCGCCGGACCGCGACCTGACCGGGCCTGTTCGCAATGGTGCACGGCGTACTCTGCCCGCCCTCAAGATGGCATTTCGCGCCGCCCTGCCCCACCGTTTTGCCGACCTCTGGGTCGACCTCCACCCGCCCACTGCATGGAACAACCACGCTCTCGCTGAATTGGAACGCGTGGCGCACCGTTGGGTAGTGGCTCCGCAAGGTACCGAAGGCTATACGAAGGCCGAAGTCACGGCCGGCGGCGTGGACACGCGCGAGCTTGACGCCAGGACCATGGAGTGCCGTAGCACGCCCGGCTTATACTTCATCGGCGAAGTCGTGGATGTGACCGGGCATTTGGGCGGCTTCAACTTCCAATGGGCGTGGGCCTCGGGATTCTCCGCCGGCCAAGCCGTCTGAACTACGTGTGCAAACCGATGGATCTCTTCTTTGCGTCGCAAGCGACCCCAGCCGCATCTCTCGCACTTGACCTCCTATCGCATGTTCGCCTCTCCGCAACTCCTACCCGCTTTATGCAAAGAGCCGGAGATGCCTGTATGCGAATATAGGACACGGCTTAAGAGAATATAGACACGGAGCTCATGGAGACTTCCTCGTTTCACCGGGTATTCAAGGCCTTTCACTATCGAGATTTCCGTCTCATGTGGATTGGCGCCTGCACCTCCAGTATCGGAACCTGGATGCAGATCGTGGCCCAGGGCTGGCTGATCTATCGTTTGAGCCATTCGGCATTTTTGCTCGCTCTGGACCAGTTTCTCGGCGGGATTCCTATTTTTCTGTTTTCGCTGATCGGCGGTGTGGTGGCCGACCGCATCGAGCGGCGAAAAATTCTTCTGGTGTCCCAATACGTTCAGATGGGAAGCGCGACCCTCCTGACTTTCCTCGTCGCGACTGGAACCGTACACGTCTGGCACATACTTTGCCTCTCCTTTGTCTCCGGTCTCGCCCAGGCGTTTGGCGGGCCCGCCTACCAGGCGCTGATCCCCACCCTCGTCGATCGGGACGACATGCCCAATGCGATCGCCCTCAATTCAATCCAGTTCAACATGGCGGTCACCGTTGGGCCGGCGCTTGCGGGTCAGGCTCTCGCCAAGCTGGGAGAGAAGTGGTGCTTCGGGTTGAATGCGCTCTCCTTCCTCGCTCCCATTGCTTCGCTGTCCATCATTTCTGCGCGCTTTTTGCCCCAGAACACTACTGAGTCGATCTTCAGCAGCTTGAAGCAAGGCATCAAGTTCGTCCGCCAGCAGACTTCGATGGAGGCGCTCACCATACTCGCATTCTTCATGACTACCTTGAGCATGCCTCTCCGCACCTATATCCCCGTTTTCGTGAAAGACATCTTTCACCGTGGTCCGGAAACCTACGGCAACCTGCTTTCCTTGATGGGATTCGGTTCGATCTGCGGCTCGCTCATCGTTGCCAGTATGGGCAATATGCGGAGCAAAGGACGATTCGCCTTGACCATGCTGGTCTGTCTGGGCGTCGGCATTTCATGCTTCTCGTTTTCCCACTCCTTGCCTTTGAGCTACACAATGTTGATGTTCGTGGGCGCTTGCATGATGGCCGTCTTTGCCACCGTGACCTCTCTCGTGCAGTTGATCACTACCAATGAAATGCGTGGACGCGTAATGAGCGTCTACAACTGCGCCTTCCGCGGCGGAATGCCCATGGGAAATCTGGTCTCGGGATGGTTGGTTCCGATGTTTACCGCCCCAGTCGTTTTAGGCGTAAACGGATTCCTGCTGGTTCTTGTGGCCTTTTACTTTTTGCTGGTGCACCGGCGGATAGCCGCGCTTTAAACGCGCCCGCATCCATCTATTCGGACGCAAAGACCTGGTACTGCTCGATCTTTCCATCCGGCATGGCCCGCACCGTGACGTTCAGCGTCTTGTCCGGGAACTTCACCCGATACTCCCGGAAGCTCATGCCCCCGCGCTCCCGATGCTGGATTTCGCTGAACTCCTCGGGTGCTCCCAGTTGCCCCAGGCTCAACGAGAAATCGTTTAAAGCCTGTTCGCTGAAGTAGCTATTGCAATTTGAGGTAAACAGCGAGCGATCGATTTTGCCCTGCTGCAAGGCTTCAAATATTTTCCGCGCCTCTGCCCGGGCCGACACCGATTCGTCATCTCTCGCCTGGAACATCACCCCAATAACTTTCCTCGCAATCATTGCAGATGCGGCCGTGGAATCCTGGTTCGTTAACACAACGACCGCCGCGCGATCATCGGGAAAGACCATGTTCTCCGCCGTAAAGCCGGAAACTTCTCCTCCATGAGAGATCGCCCGATGGCCCGACTCGCTGGTCACATCCACTCCCAATCCGTATTGCGTGCCCAGGCCGTTCTTCAGTACCACTTCTGTTTCCATTTGCTGGTACGATTCAGGTTTCATGGCGCACTGCTGAATCATGCAGACGTCCCACTTCGCCACTTCTTCGGCCGGCATCGCCAGTTCGCCTGCGGCAAACAACCAGCCTTTGCCCTCCTTCGGAGCCACTCGCGGCGGCCCCAGCGCGTAACGCATGTACCCCACCGGGTCAGTCTCCATTAGCCGGTTCTGGTCGATATTGATCACGCTCTTCATCCCAAGCGGTTCGAAAATTTTCTTGCTGAGAAAGTCCAAAAGCGGCATCCCGCTCGCCTTCTCGACGATCAACCCGGCGATCACGAAATTTGTATTGCTGTACTGCCACTTTGTTCCGGGCTCGAAATCGAGCGGCTTGCGCGCCCAGGTATCGAGAATCTTGCCCGCGTCGATCGGCTGAAGCATGAAAGGCGGAACGTAGTCCTGCGGCCAATAGTCCTGGTAGCCCGAGGTGTGCGACAACACCTCGCGAATTTTCACTTCTCCGCCCCGCGTCAAGTTGGGCACAAACCGCAAGACGGGATCCTCCAGCGAAAGCTTCCCTTCTTCCGCCAGCATAAGGACGGCAGCCGCGGTGAACTGCTTGCTGATCGACCCTAAGCTGTAACGCATCTCCGGCCGTGCCGGGATAGGAGGACTGAGCTTGGCGTCGCCGTACGCCTGTACATACGTGATTTTCCCATCCGTCACGACGGCAATGGACGCGCTCGGGACGCCCGTCTGCGTCAGCACCGCTCTCGCGGCCTGGTCGATGGACGCCGTTACCTCCGCGGAGAGCGCCGCATGTTTTTCTGCTTCCGCCGGACCATGCAAGCCCACTACAAGACAGAACACTCCGAACGCAACCCCCAAATTTCGTAAGCTATGACCTACGCGCATGTGCCGCTCGCTCCTGACGAGCGCGAGTGTAGCACGCGATAGATTGCACGCACTATGCTCCGGCGTGCGCGATCATTGCCGGAGTCGCTCTCCCACGTTTGTTTTGGCAGGATTCTACGCGGCGCGAGCCGTCTTCCCATGCGCCTGAATAGGTGGGAAATTGGGGAGGAGCGGGCTCGTGAGAACCCGCTCCCTTGGGAGGGCCACCAACACGTGGCCAATTATTCTTACCGCTCTACTGGACCGTAGTCTGCGCGGTCGAGCTGTTGTTGCTCTGGTTCGGATCAAACGTAGCTGACGTCACATTAGCCGTATCCGTAATCGTCGCCCCAGGTTGGGCAGTGACGTTGACTACCATCGTGACTACGATGTGCCCGCCTTTGGGTTGAGTAGGCACTGTACAGGTCACGGTTCCGGTCCCGCCCGGTGGCGGCGCGGTGCAGGTACCACCCGTCGTGCTTACGCTATTAAACGTTGTGCCGGTCGGAGTCGCATCCGTCAACGAAACCGACGAAGCCGGATCTGACCCGTTGTCTTTCTCCGTAATGGTATACGTCAGCGTTCCTCCGCTCGTCACGGTAGTGGGAGCGGTTACCGTCACCGAGAGATCCGCCGAGAACGCAACTTTCGCGAGCCACGCGTCAAACAGCCCGCCGTTGCAGTTGCCATCGGTGCCGCACTTGGTCTGGTATGCGCCCTTGGTCGCTGGGAAGTTGGTCGACAGCGTTCCTCCTACCACCCATACGTTGCCCGCCGAATCGAGGGCCGTGCGATATCCGTAGTCCTGGCCATTGCCGCCCAAATAGCTGCTGTACCCGAAGCTTCCGTTGGGATTAATCTTCGCGACAAAAGCATCGCTGGGACCGCCGCCATATTGCGACTGAAATGGACTGACCAGCGGGAAGTTCGGCGAATTCGTCTGTCCGGTCAGGTATCCGTTCCCCGAGCCGTCCACCGCCATCGAAATCCCCGGATACTCATCCCCGCTTCCGCCCAGGTACGTCGAATACAGCAAGGCTCCATTGCGGCTGAACTTGCTGACGGTCACATCGCCGCAGACCGCGCCCGAAAGGGGGTTACATCCGGCCGATGCCCCGCCATATGTTTTCTGTCCCGCATTCGCCGTGACGGGAAAATCGCTCGACAGCGTGTTGCCCGAGACGTACACGCCGCCTAACGCGTCCACCGCAATCCCGCTCGTGTAGTCGTACGCGCTTCCGCCCAGAAACGTCGAATACAGAAGTGCGCTCCCGGTCGGATTCAGTTTTGCCATGAATCCGTCATAGTTCCCGTTGCACAGCCCGTCCGTTCCGCATTTCTTGTCATAGCCGGTCGCCGTCACCGGAAAATTCGGTGACCCGGTGATTCCGGAAATGTAAGCGTTATTGCTTGAATCCAAAGCTAAGCCGTAGGCCGAGTCTCCCAATCCGTTCGAGCCCCCAAGGAACGTCGAGTACACCAGGCCGTTGCCCTTCGCGTTCACTTCCGTGACAAATCCGGTCGAACATGTCCCGGCCGCGGTTTGCGGACACGTAGTTCGCAATGCCCCCGCGGTCGTCGGAAAATCGTCTGACGCCGTGTATCCCGAAACATACGCGTTGAATGTGGAGTCTACTGCCAGTCCCCAGACCTTGTCATCGCCGGTTCCACCCAGGTAAGTCGAATACGCGAGAAACGCTCCCCGCGACGCAAATTCCACCACAAACCCGTCGCCGGTGACTGTGCCGCCCTTAAACTGCCGCTGAAATGCGGAACCCGTCACCGGGAAGTCTGTAGACAGCGTGTATCCCGCCAGGAACATGTCTCCCAGCGAATCCTGCGTGACCACCAATGGCACGTCGTCGTTGGTGCCGCCCAAAAAAGTCGAATACATCAGCGACGTACCGAAGCTGTTGAACTTTGACAGGAAAATGTCGCGGCAAGGTTCCGATCCGCAGGTTCCGCCCGCGAACGTCTGGAACGGAGTGACCGCCGGAAAGTCCGCTGACCGCGTGCTGCCGGTAATGATCACGTTCCCAAAGCGCACGCCGATAGTGACCCCCATGCCTGAATCTTTGTTGCTGCCGCCAATATAGCTGGCGTAGGACAGCGTAGGATCGATCACCAGCTTGCGGTCGTGATCGTAAGGTCCCACTTCGAAGCCGACCTTGCCGTTCGCTTGCAGCACATACCGCCCATCGACGAACGTTTTGCGGTCTTGCCCACTGGTTTGATAGACGACCGGCTTATGAAAGCGCACCGCGCCACTTTCCAATTGCGCCACCAGGTCGCCGTTACTCTCAACGCGCATCGGCAGTTTGCCTTTGCCATCTGCCCCCTTCGAGAAATCCACCGCAATCCTGTCGACATTCGCGCCCGGTGATACGACAAAGTCGTATTCCAACTGTTGCTGGTTGCCGTAGTAAACCAGGTCGATTCCCGGATAGATCCCGGTGTACTGAACCTTCTCGTAGCTCGGCACTTCTGTGAGCCATTTGGAAGGATCGCTTCCCTTGTAGTAGTTCGTCTTGGCCTCGAGTTCCTTCACACCCACGAGAGCGGCCTTCGCGTTCCCGCCCACCACGCGCATGTTCAGGATGGCTTCTTCGCGCGCTGCCTTCGGCGCATTCGCGATTTGTGTTCCCCCTGCATTTTTCCGCTTAGCCAATTCCTGCATCGCCAGCGGGCTCAGGAATTTGCCCTCCGGTACGGTTTCGCTGCTCGCGGCTCCGGCGCTGTTCGTGCGCTCCAGGGCCATGACAGCCCCATTGCCCGTCAGGAACAACGTGTAGCCCAGGCCACGCGACAGGAATTTCACTCGCGGATCAGTCTGTCCTCGGTTCACTTCGAAGCTCATCGGCGTCTTCGCAATCATGCTCAGTGCTTTCGCTGTATCCACACTCGACGATTGCGAGTTATTGTCCTGCGAAGTTTTCGCGTCTTGCGCCCAAACCAGGGAAGCAAAAAAAACCGCCGAAACCAGAATGCTTGCCGGCAGCCACTTCATCATCATGAGACTCTCCAAGGGAATTCGACGGATTCGCCCACGCTTGTCCGCCGCTAGTCAGTGTTGTTTGTAGTGCAATGAACCAATCGGGGATAGGACTGGGGGTTGGCTTTGCCTGAGGAAACTCTGCCCCAGCGCACGACCACTGTCAAGATGAAGATTCTTGCAAGCTACTGAAGACTATGGAAGAAGGACTCCAAACCCTGCCTGCCTCCGGGCCGCCACAACTATTAAACCGCGATCTTGCGCGTGCCCGCTTCCTTCTCCTTTTGCGCCACATAGCGCAGCAGAAGGTCGCGCAGCGACAGCAAGCCTTTCACCTGCTTGCCCTCGCAGATCGGCACATGCCGAAACCCAAACTCCCGCATCAGGAACAACACATTTTCCACGCTCTCGTCCGGGTCGACAAAGCGCGGATTGGCCGTCATCACTTCCGCGATCCGCGTGGTTCCGGGATTTCTTCCCACCGCCACTACGCGGTTCATTATGTCGCGTTCAGAAAAGATCCCCACCAGTTCGCCGTTGCGCACGACCGGAAGCGCGCCGATATTGTGCTCCATCATGAAGCGCGCCGCTTCCACTACCGAGCTGTCCGCATCAATGCTGTACACGCGCCGGTCTTTTACCAGATCTTGGACCTGTGTCATGGCTAGCTCCCTTCGGGGTGTGCGGCGGCAAGCACCTGCTTGCTCTCTGCACGACCGATCAGGCCAGAGAGGCACTAATTTATCACAGTGAGCAGAACCGGGCACAGCTGGGCGGGCGACCGAAATAAGTAGGCGGCAGCCATGCGTTCGACTGCCGCCCCCGAGACATCTACGGCTAAAACCGGAATTGCGGTCCCAGCGTTACCTTCAGGTTATTGCGCGCGCCGTTGTCGAAGTAAATCTCGTCTCCGACTTCCAGACGTATCCCAATGGGCCCAGCAAAAGCTTCAATTCCGCCTCCGGGATACAGCGCGAACTGCGTCCCGCCCTGCGTAATCGAGCTGACTTGATTCGTAAAAGCCGTGCCGTTCAGCGTGTTCGACGTGCCGAAGTTCACAAAGCCCAGCTTACCGGTGATGAATGCACGGAACGGTCCTGAGGTTCCCGCCTGGAACTTCGGACCAAACAGTCCCGTCAAGGGGCGCACCCGGGTGGTCTGGAACGATGTCACCAATCCGTTGTTGAACGAATTCGTGAAGTTCCGCTTGAAGTCATACGACATCTCCGCTTCCAATTGCACGTTCGGATGGACATTGACTGCCGCGCGCCCACCGATTCCGATGAAATTGATGGCCGGATTCGGTTGCGACAGTCTCATATAGTCTGCAAAAACTCCAACTTCCACGTGATCGTTGGTGTAATCCGTCTGCGCCATCATGAACGATGGAATCGATAGGCAAAAGGCCAGACCAGCAAACAGCAAAATACGTTTCATGGTTCCCCACTCCTCCTAAGAGTCGACTTCCTCGCCGCCTCCTCAAACCACCGGCCTGTGCCCGAGTGAAGGATGGTGGCGGCAAAGTTAGGATGCCCCTCCTGCGGCCAGGGTTGGGCCGCCGCTCGCCCGTAAGATGACCGGCTAAGTAGCTTCTGTTTCAGCCAATTAGAGACGGGGGAACTCCCCGATGAAGCGCTGGATTTTCGTGTAGAAAGAGCGTGGAGATTGGCGTCGGTGCTCGCCCAGGTACCCGGATTAACGGCTTACGACTTCGTCCAGGGTCGTGTAAAAAGCTGGATTTGAAATGGTAGCGGCTTCAGCTCCGCGAATCTGCGTCTCGCCCTCCGCACGCAGCGCGGCCACCGCGAAGGCCATAGCGATTCGGTGGTCTCCGAACGACTCAATTTCAGTTCCGTGCAGTGTCTGATTACCTGGAATTCTTAACCCGTCCTCGCGTTCTTCCACCTCCGCCCCCATGGCACGAAGGTTCGTCGCAATCGCAGAGATACGGTCGGATTCTTTCACCCGCAATTCGTTTGCCTCCCGAATTGCCGTCCCTCCGTCCGCATATGGTGCGATGGCCGCCAGTACCGGGATCTCATCAATCAATGCTGCCGTGTCTGCGCCGGAAATAATTGTGCCCCTTAGGCCTCCGCCGCGCACCTCGATCGTTCCCATCAATTCGCCATGCTTCTCCTCGAGATTCGTCACCGACATCCCTAATCCCATTTGTGCCAGGATATCCAGCAGCCGCGCACGCGTCGGATTCATGAGCAGATCGATAACCGTCAGATGTGATTCTGGAAACAATGACGCTGCGCATAGAAAGAATGCCGCGCTCGACATATCCCCCGGGATCTTCGCTGCGATTCCGTGCAGCTTTTGTCCTCCAGTAATCCTGTTTACCTTCCCCGAGCGCTCCACGTGCGCCCCAAAAGCTTGCAACGCAATCTCGCCGTGATCCCGCGTGATAACTGGCTCCTCGACGATTGTCTCTCCCTGCGCCAACAGTCCCGCGAATAACACCGCGGACTTCACTTGCGCGCTCGCCACCGGCATCTTGTAATGGATGCCCGTCAGACGTTCGCCCGTGATCTTCAGCGGTGGCCGGTCTTCCTCCGCCCCGTGGATATGCGCTCCCATCTCGGAAAGCGGTTTGATGATCCGTGCCATGGGTCGCCGAGAGAGTGATTCATCGCCCACCAGCTCGCTGGTAAATGACTGCCCCGCCAGAATCCCGCTGAGCATGCGCATGGTCGATCCTGAGTTGCCGCAGTCCAGCGGTGACTCCGGACCCTGCAACTGCTGGCCCTTGCCCTCTATTTCGATCGAGCCATCATCCAACCGGCTCCAGGGGCAGCCCAGCGATCGCAAACAGGCCAGCGTGCTGGCACAGTCCGCGCCCGTCGAGTAATTTTCCAGCCGCGACTTTCCTTCCGCGATCGCGCTCAGCATGGCATAGCGGTGCGAAATGGATTTGTCGCCCGGCAGCCGCACGCTCCCGAGAACATTGCGGGCGGGCCGAATGACGGTTGTAGATTGGGACTTCATCAGAGATGGGCAACGAAGCTAGTGATCCGCCTCTCCCATTCGCAACGGCTACCCCGCATGGCCTAGCGCCCTGGCTTCCGCTGTGGCCTGTTGCAACACGTCGGCAGGCACTTCTTTCATGGTGAGGTAAAACTCAAACATGGGTGTCTCTGTCCCGCGTCCCCATCGGTTAACTTCCCAATGCGCGCGGACTTGTTTCACCTCCGCATGCCCACTGAGATCCAACAGGAGGGGATGCTGCCCGCGGTAGAACTTCTGCGGGAATGTAACCAGCGGCTTCGCCCCCCAGGTCGCCCCGTCGGACGAACCATACACGGAGATATCCAGTGCTTCCTGTTCAATAATGTTGGTGATGTGCAGCGTGAGCAGAAATACGCGGTTCGCCGTTCCGCTCACATCCACAGCCGAACCATCGCCTTTCGCCTGCACAATGGTCCTCTCTGGGACTAAGTACGTATCAATCATGGCGAACTGAATTGTAGCAAAGCGTTCGCCCGCCGCTAACCTCAGTTCCGTTGTTATTCATGATTCTCCGACCCAAAGCTTTGTGTGTTGCGTCACATTCCGCTCCATCTTTCTTGACTACACTTGCAGACGTCCAGGTTCCTCTGCGCGCATCCGGCACATTGACCAACCGTCCCCTCCTGGAAGGCATTGTGCTATGCGCTGTCGTGTGTCTGGATCCTGGTTCTCCGTTTTGCGGACGTCGCTGCTTACACTGTGCATCTCGATACTCGCCTTCGGGCAGACATTGATCCTGCCATCCGGCGCACAGCCAACCCAGAAACAGATCTCCAGTAGGCGCTCCGAGTGGTTTGCCAAAGGACGCACATCGCGCGGCCCTTCCCCGGCCGAACTACGTCGCCGGGCGCACCAGGAACGCATGCGCTTGCGAGCTCAGTCGGCGCTGCGGCCCCATGCTGTCGGTCGGCTCTCATCCATCCCCGGCACCGCCTGGACACCTCTCGGACCCGCTCCTCTCGTCTCCGATGCCAGCGGCAGTGGCATTCAGGACTACAACTACGTTTCCGGGCGCGCAACTGCCATCGCCATCGACCCCAATGACCTCAGCGGAAATACCGTGTACCTGGGCGGCGCTTTCGGAGGATTGTGGAAGTCGACCAATGCTGGATCGCTCAGCCCCAATGCCTCGCAGGTGAGCTGGACGCCTGTTCTGGATGATCAGCCGACACTCGCCGTCGGCGCCATTGCCATCCAGCAGCAGACCGGCAATCCCGATCTCGCGAAAAGCCTGCTCTTGGTCGGCACCGGCGAAACCGATAGCTCCTCTGATTCCTATTATGGTCTGGGAATTCTGCGCTCCACCGATGCCGGCAAGACTTGGAACCTGGTTCGCTCCGCTAATTCCGGCACGCGCTCTTTCGCCGGGCTCGGCTTCAGCAAAATAGCTTTCAGTACGGCGAATCCCAACCTCGCCGTAGCCGCCGCCGGAGCCACCGCGCGCGGCATTACCGAGGGTTATGAAGATCCCATCGACCTCAATCGCGGACTTTACGTCTCCACCGATTCCGGCGTGAACTGGAATTACGCGACGGTGCGCGACGCCGGCGTGACTATCGCGCCCAACTCGGCAAGCTCGGTGGCTCATAACGCCGTTGCTGGCAAGTTCTATGCCGCGATCCGCAATCACGGGTTCTATTCCTCGATAGACGGCGTTACCTGGACGCGACTCGCCAACCAGCCCGGTTCGGGATTGACGGCTCAGGCATGCCCCCCCAATCCCGCTTCCTCCTTTTGCCCGATCTATCGCGGCGAGTTGGCTGTGGTCAGCGGCAGAAACGAAATGTATGCCTGGTATGTGGACGCCAATGATCTAGACCAAGGCATATACCGCAGCTTGGATGCTGGCAGCACCTGGACGGCTATCGACGAATCCGGGTTGACCGCTTGCGGCGACGGCTCCGGCTGTGGAACCGAACAGGCCTCCTACAATCTGGCACTCGCCGCGGTGCCGGACGGTACCACCACCGACCTTTTTGCCGGCGCTATGAACATTTACAAATGCCGGGCTCTCGTTTCGAACCAGGTTTCCTGCGCTGACAGCGGCTGGCTTAACCTGACCCACGTGTATGGCTGCACCGATATTGCGAAAGTACATCCGGCTCAGCACGCGATCGCCATCAATAATCCCAGCGGCACTGGCAAAGAGCTGGCATTCTTCGCGAACGACGGCGGCATCTATCGCGCGCTCGACGGCTTCACTGGCCTGCTGACGGGCACCTGCGGCAGTAGAAATCAATTCGACAGCTTGAACCAGACCCTTGGGTCGATAACGCAATTCGCCTCGCTTTCCATGCACCCCACGGACTATCGCACTATGCTTGGCGGCTCGCAGGGGAATGGCTCCCCGGCCACGGCTTCCGCCGTCTCGAGTGCCGCCTGGATCAACGTCATGGCCGGCGATGGCGCCTCCACGGCCATGGATCCATCTACGCCCGGCAACTGGTTCGCTTCCAATCCGGATCCTGGCTGGGGATTGCTCAGCATCAAGCGCTGCGCCAACGGAATTTCCTGCCATACCCAGGATTTCGACGAAGTCGCCAACAGCGTCGACCTGGGCGGCGATGACGGTGGTTTTATCTTCCCCTACATTCTCGATCCGCAGTCCGCGACCGCCATGCTGGTCGGAACTTGTCGCGTCTGGCGCGGCCCGCGGCTGGGTGGAAGCTTTGCCCAGGTCAGCAACAACTTCGATACCGGCGTTGGCCCCTGCACCGGAAGCGAGGTCAACGTGATTCGATCGCTTGCGACCGGCGGACCTACCGACAGCAACGGCTCTAAAGTCATATACGCCGTCACTGATGGTCCCGGTCCCTTGCAGACTGCCCCTATTGCCGGTGGTCGCGTCTTCGTGACCACGAATGCCACGCTCGGCCCTGCTGGATGGGATGACAGAACTCAGAACATCAATCCAGATCAATATGTGATCTCTGCCGTCGCGCTCGACACTTCCGATGCTACCGGGAACACCGCATTCGTCACTATCATGGGATTCGGCGTCTCCCATGTCTGGAAGACCATCAATGCCGGCGCCAGCTGGATTGACTTCACCTCCAACCTGCCCGACGCGCCTGCGAATGCGATCGTCATCGATTCTGCTGTAAGCACCGTGTACGTCGGCACCGATGAGGGCGTGTACTCTAGCAGCACCACTACGCCATCGTGGACCGAGATCGGCCCCGCGCCTGGCTCAGGCATAAGCGGTTTTCTCCCCAATGTTCCCGTGACCGCGCTCGCCATTTTCAGCAAGCCCCCCGTCAACCCGCGTATGAAAAAACTTCGCGCGGCCACTTACGGACGCGGTATCTGGGAATTCGATCTGCTCGTCATGCCCGACTACGACATCAACGTAAGCAATTCGCCGCTCACTGTTGGTATCGGCAAGGCACCGACAATAACGGGCAACCTGACCTCAACCGCCGGTTACGCCAGCTCAGTCGCCCTCACTTGCACTACGGGAATCACTGCTCCACCACCTGGCTGCGCCGTATCGCCCGCGCATGTGACCCCTACGCCAGGCGGCGCGGCCATCTCCGTCAGCGCCAGTCCACTGAACTCCGTCGCGGATTTCACTTTCAATATTCACGGCTTGGGCAGCGACGTCGATGCCCTGGAGCACGACGCTCCCGTGACCCTCCACGTCGCCGATTTCAGCCTCACCGCTCCTACACCCTCATCCACAACCGCCAATCGTCCTAACAGCTCCGCCCCCGTGAGCTTCACTGTCACGGCCTCCGCTTCTGTCCCTCTCGATGTGACATTGTCCTGCGCATCCCTCCCTGCGGGAGCAGCATGCAGCTTCCTACCCCAAGGCGCGACCCAGCCCACTACTCTGATTTCCGTGGGCCCATCCTCGCCCGTCTCCGTCCAGCTCACGATCCTCACCAGCACGACCACTCCCAGCGGATCCTACTCAGTGAACATCACCGCCGCCGCACTCGGCTTGAGCAGGCAACAAATCCTGGCCTTCACCGTGACCGCAATCCCCGACTTCAATCTCACTCTGGATTCCAGTTCACTCACGCTGTTGGCGGGACAGTCCGGCCAGTTGACTGGAACCATCCAGTCGATCAACGGGTACCAGAGCACCGTCAACCTGGCCTGTGCCTCCGGTGTCACTGCTCCGCCGTCCACCTGCACGGTTTCACCCGCCGCTGTGACTCCGAGTAGTAGTGGCTCTCCGCTGCGCGTCACCATTGGCGCGAACACCGGTGGCAATTATTCTTTCAATGTAAAAGCTAGCGGCACCGACGCAAGCAAACTCACGCATTCCGCCGCGGCCTCGCTCATTGCCAGTGGTTTTCAGATCGGTGGCAATCCCGGATCTCCAACGACGGTGACTGTCCACGCCGGAGAGCTCGCCACCTTTCTTCTGCAATTCGCTCCCAGCGGCACTTCTACGTTTCCTGATGCCGTTACGCTTGCTTGTTCCGGAGTGCCGGCGCACAGCACCTCTGCTTTCACTCCCACCCAAATCGGCGCGGGAAGCGGCAAGACGCAGGTCACTCTCACCATTGCGACGGCCGCGGCCCACGCCCGTCTGCGCACAGCGAGCCTCTTCTACGCGAGTTGGCTGACGCTCTTTGCAATGGCTCTTTTCGTCCCCGCCATTGACGCATGTCGCAGCGGCAGGCTTGCGCGCGCGTTCTCTATTGCGGCGATCACGCTCTGTGTTGCGGTAATGGTTTCCTGCGGCGGCGGTCTCAGCGGAGGTGACAGCGGTGGAGAGACTTCGCCGGGAACGGGAACACCTCCCGGCGCGTATACGTTGACGGTGACCGCATCTTCGGGAGGCCTCTCCCAGAGTTCGACTCTTACCTTAATTGTGAACTAGGACGGCGCTCTTTGGTCTAAGCTGTCGATCCACCGGTGGCGCGCAGGTCGAGTTCTGCCCCAACCGAAACTGCGCTGTCCGAGCTCACCATGCTTTGTCGCGGGCACACCAGTTCCAGCAGCGGCGTCGTCATGAACGTCGTCACTAGCGCCATCAGCACCATCATGGAAAACAGCGCCGGGGAGATCACCTTGATATCCAGTCCAATATTCAGGATGACTAGTTCCATCAGCCCGCGCGTGTTCATCAGAATTCCCAGCCCGCCCGCTTCGCGCAGCGGCATGCCCGTGAGCCACGCCGCCAGCATCGAGCCGCCCAATTTCCCCAGCGTGGCCACCATCACGATGAGCACAACGTAAAACCACATATGCGAGCCCTTCACCAGCCCGATGTTGGTCCGCAGGCCGGTGAAGGCGAAGAACAATGGCAGGAGCATGGTGATGGTGATGACCTCGAACCGGTCCAGCACGTAGCGCACAAAGCGCGGTTCCTTGGGCATAATGGCGCCCATCAGGAAAGCGCCGAATAGCAGGTGAATCCCCAGGTATTCCGTGCACAGCGCGGACGCCAGGACCAGCAACACCATGACCGCCATGAGGTTTTCGCTCAGTCCCCCACGTTTCGCATAAGCGCTCTCAAACTTCTTGAGCAAGTGCCGCACGCCGTGAATCATGAGTAGCGCGAATGCCAGGATTCCGAACAACGTCACCCAAATGGATTTCGTCCCATGCGCGGCGCGAATCAGGATCACGATGTAGGCCAGGATGCACCATCCCGTCACATCGTCCACCGCCGCGCACGCGATCGCGACTGTCCCCAGGCGGCTGCCCAGCATGTCGCGTTCCGTGAGAATGCGCGCCAGCACCGGGAACGCGGTAATGCTCATTGCCGCGCCCATGAACAGCGCGAAGTTCGTGAATGTCACACTCTCGTCGGAGAGTCGCGGATATAGATACAGCGCCAGGAATGACGCCAGCACGAATGGCGCCGTGATGCTCACGTGACTGGTCAGCACCGCCGCGTGCCCCTGGTGCTTCAGTTCTTTAGGATTGATTCCCAGCCCTACCAGGAACATGAAGATGATCACGCCCACCTGGCTGAGCGCGTTCAGTGCCCCCAGGCTCGCGGCCGGAAATACGTACGCCGAGAAAGACGGAGCCAGCCATCCCACCAGCGAGGGGCCCAGCAGAATGCCCGCGAACATCTCGCCCACCACTCGTGGCTGCCGGATTTTTCGAAACAGTGTGCCCGCTAAGCGGCAAATCCCTAGAATGACGGCAATCTGCAGCAAGAGGACAAACATGTTTGTCATCGACGCGCCCCTTTGCTGTTCCCGCCCTGCCGGACGGCACGAAACCGCAACGCCGCACAATTCGCACAGCCGTCCACGGTAAACGTGCCCATTAGCGATCGCGGGTCTGCATTTGCATCGACATTCGCTGCCAGGATCAACGTGCCGCTGCCGCCACAACTCCCGTTGCTGCTCGGTGCGCGCAAAGTCCCGCTGATGCTGGTTCCCTCTATATTTCCAGAGCTGGTGGAACTCGTGCCGCCGTTCAACGCCAGCGTCAGGCCCTTGCCGGATTGCGAGATAGATAGTGTGTCGGCGCTTTCCAGGGCCTTCAGACAGGCGGAATTGGCTGCTTCGTCAAGCGGCTCTGCTTGTACTTTCCAGGTGCCGTCTACGGAGAGCGGAGCTGCAATCGTCCTTCCGACCTTGAGCACCAGGAGTAATGCCACGATCGGAACGCCTACCAGGAGGATGTAGGCGATCACAAAATTTTGCTTGCTTTGGCCCAAGCTTTCACCCCAGACTGCCGACTTCTGCGCCACGGCTTGAAAATGAGACTCTCCGCCGAGGGACGCGTTCCACAGAGCCTACCACGTTGCTGCTTTCGCAATGTAGCCTAAAGTGCCGCCGGGAGACGGAGCGCAAGTCCCCGCGCACCATCCATGCTTGACTAGTTTTCGCTATCGACGCCAGCGCCCAGCGTTTATCCTGTCCCCAGGACTTCCCATGACCGATGCCCGCTACGACGTCGTTGTGATCGGAGGGGGGATCGTCGGCCTCTCCGTTGCCATGGAGACCACCCGCCGCTTCCCCGACCTGCGCGTGCTAGTCGCCGAAAAGGAGCCAGCCGTAGCCCGCCACCAGAGCGGACACAACAGCGGCGTGATCCACTCCGGCGTCTATTACAAGCCCGGCTCCATCAAGGCGCGTACCTGCGTAGAAGGCGCCGCAGCAATGGTCGCATTCTGCCGGCAGCACGACATTCCTCACCAGATTTGCGGCAAGCTTATCGTCGCTACTTCCGAGGACGAACTCCCGCGCCTGGACGAGCTGCACCGCCGCGGCACTGCGAATGGTTTGCAAGGCCTGCGCATGATCGGTCCCGAGCAGATGCGCGAGTACGAACCGCACTGCACCGGCATGCGCGCCCTGGTTGTACCCAGCACTGGCATTACCGATTACGCCACCGTGAGCGGCAAGTACGCGGAAATCATCGCCGCGCAGGGCGGAACCGTCAGCCTGAACACCAAGGTGACCGGCTTCGCTCGCCGCGCCGACTCCATTACGGTTGAAACCACTCGCGGCGCCTTCGCCACTCGCTATGTGATCAATTGCGCCGGGCTGCACAGCGACCACATAAGCCGTCTGGCTGGCGAGCCGCCCAAGGTGCGCATCATTCCCTTCCGCGGCGAGTACTACGACCTCACCCCCCAGCGCGAAAGCTTGGTCAAGGCTCTGATCTACCCTGTACCCGATCCTCGCTTTCCTTTCCTCGGCGTACACTTCACGCGCCGCGTGCGCGGCGGTGTCGACGCCGGCCCCAACGCGGTTCTGGCCTTCCGCCGCGAGGGATACTCCCGCACCAGCTTCAGCCTCGGCGATACCATCGAAACCCTCTCCTATTCAGGCTTTTGGAAGATGGCGTCGAAGTATTGGCGTATGAGCGTGGACGAATTCCATCGCTCATTCAGCAAGAGCGCATTCGTCGCCGCCCTGCAGCGCCTGGTTCCGGAAGTGCGTTCTGAAGACCTGGTGCCCGGAGGTGCCGGCGTGCGCGCGCAGGCCTTGAATCCTGACGGCACGCTGGTCGATGACTTCCAGTTCGTCGCCTCCGATCGAATGCTGCATGTCTACAACGTCCCATCCCCGGCGGCGACCGCATCGCTGATGATCGGCCGCGCGATCGTGCAGATGGCCCAGGACGCTTTCCAACTGCAGCCCACGGTTACTGCACAATCAACGTAAGCGTCAGCGTGTCGGTCGTTGCCTGGGGCGCCTGCGCTCGAACAGAAATCGTGTAGGTGCCCGACGGAGTGCTCTCACCCGATCCGCCTCCATTGCCGCCACTGCTATTGCTACTGCTTCCCCCGCCGCAACCACACATCCCCAACAAGAGTAGTAGCCCCAATACTCCTGCGCGGCGCTTACGTCTTTTTCGTCTGATGTTCGGCAGCATCACTACGCCAAAGACTCCGATGGCCCACATCCATGTCGAATCGCGGAACAGCTGTACGGTGCCAGTCGCGCCACCAGTCGTGGTTACGCTGACGCTCACGGTGGAAGTCGAGGTAGCGCTCACCGTCACGCTCGCCGGCACATTACACGTCGCCCCCTGAGGTGCGCCAATACAAGTGATGGCCGCCGTCCCGGAAAAGCCCTGTCCTCCAATCGTCATCGTGAAGTCAGCCGTTTGTCCCGCCTTCACGCTCTTCGACGACGGTCCGGAAACTTTGAACGCCAGTGGATCGGTGATTGACAGGCCGGTGCCGCTCAAAGCTACGCTTTGCAGTCCTCCCGCCGCGTTGTCCTCGATCGTGAGGGTGCCGCTGCGCCCGCCGGCGTTCTGCGGTTCGAAGTTGACCGTAATTGTGCAACTGGACCCGGCGTTCAGCGGGCCACCGCACCCGTTCTGCGTGATCGCAAAATCATCGCTATTCGTCAACGTCGCATTCCCGATCTGAGCGGGAACGCTCCCCGTATTGCTCACGGTTATGTTTTGCGCCGTCGCCTGGCTGCCTACCGCCACCGTGCCAAACGACAACGAACTCGGCGACGCGGTCACGATCGGCAGCACCCCGGTGCCAGTCAGGGTGACTATGTTGGTTGACTCGGAAACTTTGTTGAACAGCGTCATGGTTGCATTCAGTGAGCCGGCAACCGTCGGCTGGAATTGAACGGTGAACGTGCAACTCGCTCCTGGATCCAAAGTCGTTGGGCAGGTGTTGCTCTGGGCGTAGTTGACGTTGTCCGATAATTGCGCGAAGCCAAATCCGAACGCGATGGTCCCCGTGTTCGTTAATGTGACGGACTGCGGTGCGCTCGGCCCGCCATTCACCGCGACATTGCCGAATGCTAACATCGTGGGCGCGACCGTCAACGATGCTCCCGCTCCAGTTACCACAACCTTCTGCGGAGAATCAAACGCGCTGTCCACGATCTGAATTGCGGCTGTCTGCGTGCCTCCCGTCGACGGTGTGAAGTTGACCGTGATCGTGCAGTTGGCGCCTGCCAGGATCGTGCTGTTAGCGCAATTGTTGGTTTGGCCGAAATCGGAAGAACCCGACACCGTGATCGCGTTCACGGTTAGGTCGCTCAGTCCGCCGTTGCTCAGAACCACGTTCAGCGGGGCCGCCGCTTGCCCCACCTGCACATCTCCAAACGCCACCAGCGATGGCGTGACCGTGGCCGCTGCCCCGCTGGTGTGGTTGAGAAGGACCGAAACCGTAGTCACTCCTGCCGACGCCGGCAAGCCATCGATCACCGCTAGGTCAGGCGCACCATCCACGTTGTAGTCGGCCGCGATTAACTTGCCGCTGCCGCCCGTCCCGAACAGCGCTGACGCTGTGTAACTGGTCCCGTTGCCGGCATTCAACAGCAGCACGATATCGTTCCATCCGGAATTCAGTACCGCAACGTCGGGCGACCTGTCCAGGTTGTAATCGGCGACCGCCACGTACGACGGCGCATTGAATTTTGTCGCGTTAATCGGAACAGCCGTGTTGAACGTTCCGTCTCCGTTTCCCAGCAATACTGAAACTGAGTTCGTCGCGCTGTTCGCGATCACGAGATCCACTTTGCCATCGTTGTTGAGATCGGCTGCCGCGACGAAAGTCGATGCCGTGCTCGGCAGGTTTACCGCGGCCTGGAAACTCCCGTCGCCATTCCCCAGCAGCACCCAGACGCCCGCCGTTGTCGTGACTGCCAGGTCCAACTTGCCGTCATTGTTCAAATCACCTAGCGCCATTGAAGTGACAGCGCTGCCCAATGACGAGATCAGGGCAGTTTGGAAAGCGCCGTCGCCGTTGCCCAGCAGCACCGCGACATCGTTCGTACCCGACTCGACCGCCACCAGGTCCAGTTTGCCGTCGCCGTTGAAATCTCCGGACACAATGGGCCCATCGAGGTTCGAGCCCGCGTCAATCTCGGTCAGGAACGTACCAGATCCATGTCCATCGATATCCGGCGCTCCGGGCAGAACCGCAATGGATCCGGTGCCATCGACGCTCAACGCGACATCCGGCAGCCCGTCGCCGTTGAAATCTCCAGAAGCTTCCCAGGTGCTTCCCGTAGAGGTCGACGCGACGCCAGTCGTGATCGGCTGTCCGAACCCGAACCCCGGAATAGAGAACAACACGCCCACGCCGTCGGGATTGCCTGCAGTCGCCGGACTGAACCCGGCCGCCAGGTCTGGACGTCCATCGTTGTTGAAGTCCGCGGTCGCCAGCGAACTGACCGCATTCGTCGGATCCGCCGTCGTTGTGAACGGTGGCGCCACGGCGAATGTGCCGTCGCCATACCCCGAAACAATCGAAACTATGTCGGGCACGGTTGCGGACGAACTCGTTCCTTGATTTGCGATTGCCAGTCCGGGAACGCTGTCTCCGTTGTACGCGCCAACTGCTACCCCCGAGGGTGTGCCCGCTGTGACAAAACTCTGCCCCAGGGTGAAGGTGCCGTCTCCGTTGGAAAGGAAGATCCAGACTGCGCCGTTGCTGCCGGTGACGACAAGGTCCGCCTTGCCGGGAGGCGGCGCCGCGGTCAGATTGCCCCAGGCCGCAACCTGCGCGCCCGCAGGACCGGAAAATGCGGGTTGCACGCTGAAGGTGCCATCCCCGTTGCCTGGCAACAGATAAACCAGGCCGGTCGCCGGATCAGCCACTGCCACGTCAGGTTTACCGTCTCCATTGAAATCCGCAATCACCGACGACCCTAGAGTCGAAGCAATCTTCGTCGTGAGCACAGCACTGCGAAAAAATCCGTTTCCGCTGCCCAGCAGCACCGACACGCTGCCGTCGCTGTTGGTCGTCAGCAGATCCATGTCGCCGTCATTGTTCAGATCGTAGCTTTGAATCGAAGTGGCTGCTGCTATCGTGCCCGTGCTATTCGTCTGACTTTGCAGGGCAAACGTTCCGTCGCCATTGCCCAGCATGAGTTGCGCGTTGTACACATTGATCGACGGATTCGTGATGACGGCGATGTCGAGTTTGCCATCTTTGTTGAAATCGCCCACCGCATACCCGATAGGCAGCGTTCCGGTCGGAAGGCTGGTCGCCTTCGCGGGCTTGCTGAAGGTTCCGTCGCCGTTCCCGAGAAGCACCGAAACGTTCGCCGCCGCCCCCACATTCATGGTCACGATGTCGCTGTTGTGATCGTTGTTGGTATTAAAAGCCCCAACTTGCACCGCGATCGGCGAAACCCCATTCACGTCGTAGGGCACCGACGGCTGGAAGGTCCCATCGCCATTGCCCAGCAGCACTGAGACGGTGTTCGATCCCTTATTGCTGACAGCCACAGCTGGGGCAAGCGAGCTGTTGTCAAAAACTCCCGCGGCAATGGAGGAAGCGGATTCCTGAACCGGGTAGTCCGTGCGCGCGGGCGAGAACGTCACGCCTGGCACTTGCGCTTGCGAAATCGCGGCCCACGTCAGCAAAAATACAACCGGGAGGAATGCCCATCGCGAACGCAGTACTTCTTGCGAACGGCCGAATGTCATTGACAACCGCCTTACCTGAGCGACTCAGGCTTCTTAAGCGCCTGGATTTTCAAAAGGGGGAGGGGCGACAAATCCTGTTCTCGAACTGATCAGGACGTCGTGCAGTGTGCAGCAAATTACCGTATTTGCCTCGACTCGTCAACGAAAGCCCGTTTACGAATCAAAATGCGCCTGAAAATGTCCTGGGAAAGCTCAAGCGTGCCGAACCAGCCTTGGGGTGGCTGGGAATTTTCCAAATACCTGCGCGGCGCATCACGCGCCCCGCTTTA
>Ga0070741_10001540_pt1 | contig 69501 bp, 76 predicted proteins | sample Coa_R1_4_FD_66440 | JGI IMG/M metagenome (GOLD analysis project Ga0070741, IMG submission 66440) | Surface soil microbial communities from Centralia Pennsylvania, which are recovering from an underground coalmine fire - Coalmine... | ecosystem: Environmental > Terrestrial > Soil > Unclassified ... | reverse complement strand
CTCGCGATCGTCGCGCTGATGACGATCGGGTACCAGGTGAGCCTCTACGGCCTCGGCGCGTTGATGGCAGCGCCGGCCGTCTTCGCGTTCGGCCTCGTCGCGTTCGGCTTCCTCGGCATGGGGCCGGTGACGATCGCGGTCGACTCGTACGGCCCCGTCACCGACAACGCGCAGTCGGTGTTCGAGCTGTCGGTCATCGAGCACATCCCCGGCGTCACCGAGGCGATCAAGCGCGAGCACGGGTTCGACGTCCGCTTCGCGCGCGCGAAGGATCTGCTCGAGGAAAACGACGGCGCGGGCAACACGTTCAAGGCCACCGCGAAGCCCGTCCTCATCGGCACCGCCGTCGTCGGCGCGACGACGATGATCTTTTCGATCATCGTGGCGCTGACGGGAGGGCTGACGCACGATCTGGACAAGCTGTCGCTGATGCACCCGCCCTTCCTGCTCGGGCTGATCACGGGAGGCGCGGTGATCTACTGGTTCACCGGCGCGTCGGCGCAGGCGGTCACGACCGGCGCGTACCGCGCCGTGGAGTTCATCAAGGCGAACATCCGGCTCGAAGGCGTGGAGAAGGCGTCGGTCGCCGACAGCAAGAAGGTCGTCGAGATCTGCACGCAGTACGCGCAGAAGGGGATGTTCAACATCTTCCTGACGGTCTTCTTCGCGACGCTCGCTTTCGCGTTCTACGAGCCGTATTTCTTCATCGGGTACCTGATTTCGATCGCGTTGTTCGGCCTCTACCAGGCGATCTTCATGGCCAACGCGGGCGGCGCGTGGGACAACGCGAAGAAGATCGTCGAGGTGGAGCTGAAGGCGAAGGGGACGCCGCTGCACGCGGCGACGGTGGTCGGCGACACGGTCGGCGATCCGTTCAAGGACACCTCGTCGGTGGCGATGAACCCCGTCATCAAGTTCACCACGCTGTTTGGATTGCTGGCGGTCGAGCTGGCGGTGCAGCTGTCGAAGGACGCGGGGCCGATGGTCAGCCGCGGGCTGTCGTTGCTGTTTTTCGTGCTGGCGTTGGTCTTCGTCCACCGCTCGTTCTACGGGATGCGGATCGGGACGGTGCAGGCGCCGGAGCGCGCGGTCGTCTAAGGGGAAGGTTAATGTCGGCGAAATGCCGGGGTTCGCGGGCCGAGACCTCTTCGGCCATCCGGCAAATTTTGGTGTCTAAGGGTACTGTATAATCCGCAGCCTTGCGCCGGCTGCAAGCCCTGCGCTCGACGCTTTTAGGAGGAACAACCCCGTGCCACGTGACATGTTCGGCGATGTCGTCGAACCGTCGATCAAGGTGGGTTCGAAGAAGTGGTATACGGTCCCGGTTTCGATCATCGTGCACACCGCGATTATCGGCGCCGTGATCATCATTCCGCTGATGGCGGCCGATGTGCTGCCCGCTCCACCTGTGATGACGGCGTTCGTCGCGGCTCCCCCGCCGCCGCCCCCGCCTCCACCGCCGCCGCCGCCGCCCGCTCAGGCCGTGGCGCCGAAGCCGATGCCGGATGTGAATCCGGCAGCCGCACCGGTCGAGGCGCCGAAAGAGATCAAGGCTGAAACGGGCCTCGAAAAAGGCATTCAGGCGGTTGGCGGCGTCGAAGGCGGCGTCGTCGGCGGCGTGACCGGCGGTATCGTCGGCGGTCTCGCGGAAGCGCCGCCGCCGCCACCACCTCCGCCCCCGCCTCCGGCGCCGGTCCGCGTCGGCGGCAACATCAAGCCGCCGACGAAGGTGCGCGACGTCAAGCCGACCTATCCGGCGATCGCGCAGTCGGCGCGCGTGCAGGGCGTGGTGATCATCGAGGCGACGATCGGACCGAACGGCAACGTGCAAGAAGCGAAGGTGCTGCGCTCGATTCCGCTGCTCGACCAGGCGGCGCTCGACGCGGTTCGTCAGTGGCAGTTCACCCCGACGCTGCTCAACGGCGTGCCGGTGCCCGTCATCATGACGGTCACGGTGAACTTCACGCTGCAGTAACAATTTCGACGCTCGATTTCAGGAGGATGGACCGTGGATTTACTCGCAATGTGGCAGCAGATGGGAATCGTCGCGAAGGCGGTCGCCTTCGTGCTCTTCTTCATGTCGATGTGGTCGTTCGGCGTCGCGATCGAGCGCATCTTCACGTTCACCCAGGCGCGTAACCAGTCGAAGCTGTTCGCGCCGCAGGTGGCCAAGCACCTCAAGGAAGGGCGCCTGAAGGACGCGATCGCGCTCGCCTCGTCCAAGAACTATCGGTACAGCCATCTCGCGAAGGTCGTGCTCGCGGGGCTGCAGGAATACCAGTTCCAGCAGGAGAGCGGCGGCAGCATGGCGCGCGAAGACCTCATGGACACCGTGCGCCGGTCGATTCAGCGCGCCTCGGCGCTCACCGCGTCGGACCTGAAGAAGGGCATCTCGGCGCTCGCGACCATCGGCTCCACCGCGCCGTTCGTCGGACTGCTCGGCACGGTCGTCGGCGTCATCACGGCGTTCCAGGGCATCGCGGCGTCGGGCTCGGGCGGCATCGGCGCCGTCTCGGCCGGCATCGCGGAAGCGCTCGTCGAGACCGCGCTCGGTCTGGTCGTCGCGATTCCGGCGGTCTGGTTCTACAACTACCTGACCGGCCGCATCGAGTACTTCAACGTCGAGATGGACAACTCCTCGTCGGAGCTCGTCGACTACTTCGTTCGCAAGACGGCGTAACGTTCACGACGCGGTAAGGAGTTTCAGTCATGGCAATGGATCTCGGCGGCGCCAAGGGTGGCGTCAAGTCCGACATCAACGTCACGCCGCTCTGCGACGTCATGCTGGTGCTGCTCATCATCATGATGATCGTCGCACCGCTGTTGCAGCAGGGCGTCAGCGTCAAGCTGCCGGTTGCGAACAACACGGTGGACAAGCCGGAGACGCAAGGGCAGACGGTCGTCGCCATCAGCAAGGACAAGGCGATGTACCTCAACGCCAAGCCGGTCGGCGAACAGGAGCTCGGACAGAAGATCAACGAGATCCTCGAGAACCAGAAGGAGAAGGTCGTCCTCATCAAGGCCGATGAAGAGGTCGAGTACTCGGCCGTCATGGCTGCGATGGACCAGCTCCGTCAGGCGGGCATCGAGGACATCGGGTTGATCACCGATCCGAAGAAAGCGCCGGGCGGCGCGTCGGGAGGCCAGTAATGTCAGCCGGCCACGCCCACCATCATCTCGGCGCCGACAAGGTCGTGCGGGGCGAAGTCCCGCACGCCAGCTCGGACATGAACATCACGCCGCTCATCGACGTGCTGCTCGTGCTCATCGTCATCTTCATGGCGGCCCTCCCGCTGACGCAGAAGGGGCTCGACATCAACCTGCCGGCCGAAAGCCGCAAGTCGACGGCCGACCAGCCCGACGTCAGCCAGATCGTGATCAACTACTCGCGCGATCGCAAAATCTCGATCAACAACCAGGACGTCACCCAGGCGGAGCTCGAGACGCGCCTCCGGAACATCTTCGACCAGCGCAAGGACAAGACGATGTTCATCATCGGAGACGGCTCGCTGCGCTACAAGGACATCGTGGACGTGATCGACGCCGCCAAAGGCGCCGGTGTCGAAAAAGTCGGCATCGTCACCGAAGGCATGCGCAAGGCCGCTGGCGCAGGCAACTAAACACGTCTCAAGTCTCAAGGCTCAACTCTCAGCGCTGAGAGTTGAGAGTTGAGAGCTCAGAGTTGGAAACGGCCGCTCGGGGAACCGGGCGGCCGTTTTCGTTTGTACGGGTTCTAACCGAGCAGAGGTGAGCGATGTCCAGAGCTGACATCAACATGACTCCGCTGATCGACGTGCTGTTGGTCTTGATCGTGATCTTTCTCGCCGCCCTGCCGCTGACGGAGAAAGCGCTCGACGCGGACCTGCCGCCGATCGCCACGTCCCAGACGCCGTCGCCGACGGCGATCGTGCTCGAATACGCCGCTGACGGCCGCATTGCGATCAATCGGCAGGACGTCGACGCGAGCGACGTGCAGGCGCGGCTCGCGGCCATCTACGCGACGCGGCGCGACAAGACGCTCTTCGTCGCCGGCGCACCGACGCTGCGCTACAAGTCGATCGTCGCGGTGATCGACGCGGCCCGCGGCGCCGGCGTCGAGCGCGTCGGCATCGTCACTGAATCGGCGCGCCGGCGTAAATGACGCCGGTCTGATCCGAGAACACCGCGCCGTGGCACGCGTCCTCGTCGTCCTTGATCGAGAACGCGTAGGTCTCGCCGTCGGTCGTCAGCTGCACGGTCATGCCCTTCGGCGAGGCGCCGACGGGAAGGTCGGTTAACTGCGAATAGCTCCGCTGACCTCGATACGCGGCCGCTTCGGCGTCGTTGACCGTGCGCACCATCGCGATCGCCGCCGAGCGCCGGCTCGTGTCGGCGCAGCCGCCTCCGGTGTTCTGAATCGCGCCGCCGGCCACGCCGGCGGCGACCGCGACCATCGCCATCCATTTCACGTCTGATCCTCCATCTCATCGCGCGCTGACACGCAGCGCGAGCGTCCGCCGCTCGCCCTCGCCGACGGTGATCGTCGTCGCCGACGCGACGAGCGATTCCTGAAACGCCGCGTCCTGCCACGCGTCGTCGCCGTCGACCGGCAGCAGCGTCACGGCCGCGACGTAGTACGACGCGGCCGGAACGCCCGCGAGGACGAACGTGCCGTCGGCCGCGGCCGTCGTGTGCTGCACGAAGCGCGACCACGGGTAGCGGCGGTCGCGGTCGATCGCGAACGCGACGATCGACGCGCCGGCGACCGGATGACCGTCGCCGTCCGTCACGGCGCCGTCGACGCGGGCGACGCGATCGGTGAGGACGACCTCGACGTCCGACAACGACTGATCGCGGCGGCCGAAGGCGATCGGACGGTCGGTGGCGTCGACGCCGTTCACGCGCACGTCGCGCAGCGCCCAGCCGGGCGGCAGTTGCGGCGCGAGCAGCCGCCGCACGCCGTTGACCCCGCGCATCTCGAACGTCCAATCGCGCGCGATGTTCGCGCGGGCCGGTGTGCCCGGCGAGACGTCAGGATCCAGCGGAATCGGCGAGATCTCGACGCGCTCCGCATTCGGGCGGGTGTCGGGATCGACCGTGTCGAACGTAATCCGCCCCGCGATCGACGAGCCGGCGGACATCTGCACCGTCAGTCCGGGGAGGTCGTCGCCGCTGACCGTGACCGGCACCGCCGCAAATTCGCCTTCGACCGACGGATTCTGACGGCCGCGATCGGCGTAAATCACGTACGGACCGGATGGCACATTGGCGAATTCGAACGTGCCGTCAGGATGCGTCGTCGCGTTCATCGGCGCCGGTGCGACGGATGCGCCGACGAGCGGCCGCAATTGCAGCGTGCCCGCCGCGCTCGGCGCGCCGGCGGCGTTCAGGATCGTGCCGCTGACGAGCGCCGTTTTCGTCGGCGTCAGCGAGAAGTCGATGGCCGTGACGTCCTGCGAGGTCGCCACGTCGACCAATCGCGCGCCTCGCGGCTCCGCGCTGCCCGGAAAGTACGTCGTCGCATAGCCCGGAAGATCGGTGGGGGCGCCGGCGAACATCATCATCGCGCCGACGGACGCCGAGACGAGGTACTGGCCCGGCTCGACGTCGAAAATCCGGTAGTAGCCGCGGTCGTCGGTCCGACGCGCCGTGTCCGCCGGGACGAGCCGGCGGCGTCCGCGCTCGAAGCGCACGCGCAGCACCTGGACGGTCGCGCCCTGGATCGGATCGCCGCGCTCGTCGAACACGAAGCCGGACACCGAGCCGAGGCGCGCGAGCGTGATGTCGACGTCCTCGCGCTTCTCGTCTTCGCCGAGCGTCACCGACGGGCCGGCCCCGAACATCGGGAGTCCCATGATCACGATGTCCGATCGCGTCGGCGGCGCATACCCGCTCTTCGCGGCGGCGATGCGATACCTGCCGCCGGCAATCCCGTCGAAGTCGTACCGTCCGTCGGCGTCGCTCGTCGTGCTCTGATCGGGAACTGGCGCGGACGCGCCCAGCAGGCGCACGACAGCGTGCGGCAGCGGACGTCCGTCTGGCGTCGACACGCGGCCGGCGATGGCGCCGGTCGCGTCCGGCCGCGGCGCCGTGGCGGTGCGCGGCCTCGCGCCGCCGATCTCGTACGAGATGCCGCCGATCTGATCGGCGGCGACGACGAGGTCCACGTTTGCGCGCTCTTCACCGGCTGCGAGCGCGATCGTTTCGGCTTCGGCAGCGGACGCCGCCGCTGGATAGTAAGTCTGCGTGGTGGCCGAGCTGTACCGGACGCCGAACTGTTCGACGATCCGCCGGCCCGCGTTGCTGTTGGTCACCACCGACACCACGAAGGAACCCGCCGCCAGGCCGCCGAGTCGGAACTCGCCGGCGTCGTCGGTTTCCGTTGCGGCGAGCGGCGGCGCGCGTTTCGCCTGTCCGGGCGCTTCCGCAGCGACGCGCGCATCGACAATCGGATCGCCGAGCTCGTTGACGACGCGTCCGGAGATGACCGCGGCGCGCGCGAGGCGCACCTCGATGGACGGCTGTGCGGCGCGAACGAGGATCGCGCGGCTCACGTAACCGGATTTGAACGCGGTGATCGTCGCGGGCCACGACGGCTGCGCGATCGTGAAGCGCCCCTCGTCGTCGGTGACCGCGAGGACAGCGCTCCGGCCGGCCGCTGCGATGCGCACCCGCGCGTTCGGAACGGCATCGCCCGTCTCGTCAGCGACGACGCGGCCGATGACGGGCGATGGACCGTCGAAGAGCGCCGCTGCGCTGAGGAGCGCGACGACGAGCGCGCGCGTCACCGGCGCAGTTTACTTCCGCTCGCACTCGCCGAGGCTACTCAGTTGCGAAATGCGGATCGCCGGCATCGACGCCGCCTCTTCCGCGCCGGTGCGCTCGACCTTGCCGGTGATCTGCACCTGATGGCAAACAAAAAGGCCGGGGCGATCGATCGCCCCGGCCCGACTCGCGACTAGCGACTAGCTGACTATTGGAACGTATACCGGAAGCTGAGCATCAGGATGTACACGTCCGACGAGGTCGTGCCGATGTTCGCCGAGTTCTGGTACGGCGTGGTCAGCAGCACGCCCGCCAGCGTCTGCATGTTGTACGTCAGCCGCCCCTGCGCGTCAGTCGTGGGACTGGTCAGGATCTGCTGATTGATCAGACGCTGGCCGACGCCCCAGTTGTGATTGAGCAGGTTGCCGAAGTTGTTGATGTCGAGACGAATCTGTCCCGAGTGCTTGCGGCCGCCGAGGTTCGCGAACACGTCCTGCGAGAGGCTCAGGTCGAGACGCGAGACGATCGGCAGGAACACCGCGTACTTCTCGGCGTACTGACCCCGATGCGACTTCAGATACGGATCGTTGTTGATGTACTGCTCGAACGCGTCCGCCTGCTGCTGCGCGGTGTACGTGATCGACTGGCCGTTCAGCGTCGTTGTGAGCGGCTTGAAGTTCATCTCCGACTCGTTCGCCGGGATGTAAATCAGGTCGTTGCCGCTGAACGTGTCGCCGTTCGCGTCGCCGGCGAAGACGTAGCTGGTGTTGCCGTTCGTGTGGCCGTCGAGGAACGCCGACACCGTCGTCGCGCCCCACTTGAACCATTGCTTGCTGTAGGTGGCCGCGAAGAAGTACCGGTGGCCGGGCGACGTGGCCGAGTAGCCGAGCGGCGTCACGTTCGGATCGCCGGCGGTCGGCTGGAACGTGCTGGCGTACGAGGAGGACGCGGTCGACGCCGGGTCGAACGCGCTCTCCGACACGCCGTACGCGTAGCCGCCCTTGAACGTCAGACCGTTCTGCATCGGTTTGGTGAGCGAGAACGACGCATTCCACGACCGGTTCAGATCCGTGTTCTTGATGACGTACGCCGCCGTCACCTGGTTGCCCGGCGCGTTGTTGATGCGCGACACGCAGGTGCCGACCTGACCCGTGGACGCGCACGCCGGGTAGACCGTCGTGATGCCCGGAGCCGCCGCCGTCGTCCAGCGGACGCGGTTGTCGATGCCCGTGTAGTTGCCGCTCGGCGCGGGCTCGTTGGCGTTGATGTAGTACGGCGCGTTGACGTCGCGGTTGTAGATGAACTCGCCGGTCGCGATCATGCCCCAGACGATGCGACGATCGACGCCGACGTTGGTGCGCCACGTCTGCGGGAACCGGAAGTTCTGGTCCGTCACGTCCAGCTCGTAGCTCGCGGCCGGCGCGCCCGTCACGTTCGTCGGCTTGTAGGTCGCCGGGTTCGGGTTGAACGGGTTCGCCGTCGTGTTGTTGTTCTGCAGGAAGCCCGTCAGCATGCCGGTGTTGCCGATCTGGTTGGAAATCCAGACGTACGGCGGTTTGCCGGTGAAGAGGCCCGTGCCGCCGCGCAGCTGCGTCTTTTGGTCGGACGTCAGGTCGTAGTTGAAGCCGACGCGCGGCGACCAGAGGGGGTGCGGAGTCGGCAGGCCGCCGCTGTTGTACTTGACCGACGCGCCCGTCTCATCGCGGAACGTCAAGGAATCGGCGTTCGGGTTGTCGTACGCCGTGTTGCCGAACTTCGCCACGTCCATGCGGACGCCGTAGGTGACGGTGAGATTCGACTTCGGACGCCACTCGTCCTGGCCGTAGACGCTCGTGTAATAGACGTCGAGCGGCTGTTCCGGCTGGCTCAGGCCCGGGATGTTCATGTAGCGGACCTGGAAGCGCGCCAGCGTGACCGGCGACACCGTGCGGTTCGGGTTCGCGAGGTAACCGTTCGCGTCGGTGTAGAAGTCCGCGAGCGAGTTGTAGACGTACGCACTCTGCGAACCTGGGTAGAACACGTTGAACGAGTGATACTTCTCGAACGCGCCGCCGACCGTGACCGAGTGGTTCTTCGCGAACTTCGTCAGGCTGTCCTGCATCTGGAACGTGTTGTACCGGAGCTGGTTCGCCGGCGTGAACGGCTCGTTGCCGAACGCCGTGTAGCCGATGCCGCCCTGGTCGATCTCGACGAAGGGGAAGACCGGGTTCTGGCCCTTGTCGCCGCGGCTCTCGTCCTGGTGCGTGTAGCCGCCGAGGAGGTTGTTCGTCCAGTTGCTGAACACCGAGTTCCACTCGCCGATGCCCGACCGGATGTTCTCGAGAATCTGGTAGTTCGAATTGGCGAAGTCGAGGAAGTTCGAGGTGTTGGTCGGCCGGCTCACGCCGAGCGACGAAGAACTCGACTGGTACACGTCGGTGCTCGAGTCGAGCTGGTTGTACCGGAACGTGATTTTGTTCTGGCTGTTGACGTTGTAGTCGCTCTTGATCATCCACGGCTTGCCCGGCGTGTTCTTCGGGATGTTCTCGAACGGGCCGGTGTCGTAGTTGAACTTCGACTGCAGGAACGAGCTGAGCGCCGTCATGTCCGACGTGAGGACGCGCGTCATGTTGCCGACCAGCGGCGCGCCGCCCGGGTTCGACACGAACGTCGACAGCGGGCGCGTGTCTTCCTGATCCTCGTACGAGCCGAACGCGAACCACTTGTTCTTCATGATCGGGCCGCCGAGCCAGCCGCCCTTGGTCTTCGTCGTGAACTGGCCGGGATAGACCGAGTTGCCCGCGGCCTGCGTGCCGACGTAGCCGGAGCACGACGAGGCGACGCCGATCTGGCTGCAGTTCTCGTCACGCGTCCTGTAGTAGGCCGAGCCGGTGAACATGTTCGTCCCGCTGCGCGTGACGGTGTTCACGCCGGCGCCGACGAAGTTGCCCTGCCGCACGTCGTACGGCGCCACGCTGACCTGGACCTGCTCGATCGCTTCGAGCGAGATCGGCGCGACGCCGGTGCGGTCGCCGGGCTGGCCGCCGAGACCGAACGAGTTGTTGAAATAGGAGCCGTCGACCGTGATGTTGTTCGCGCGATTGTCCTGGCCGACGAAGGTGCCCGAGCCGGAATACTGCGGGCTCAGGCGGGCCATGTCGTTGATGCGGCCCGAAATCGTCGGCAGCGCGGCGAGGTCTTCGCGCATGACCGCCGTGGCCGATCCGGTGTGCGACGAGCTGAACACGGGGTCGCTCGTGCCGACGACCGTAATCGTCTCGGCGACGGTGGCAATCTTCAGCGTGAAATCGAGGTCCTGCGCGACCCCGAGCGAGAGCGTGATGTTGTTCTGGACTTCTGTGGTGAATCCCTGGAGCGCCGCGGTCACCTTATACGGGCCACCGACGCGCATGCCGGGAATCGTGAACCGGCCGTCGCCCTGCGTCACTGCCTCGTAGTTCGTTCCCGAGGGTTCGTGCACCGCGGTGATGCTGACGCCGGGAATCACGGCGCCCTGGGCGTCTTTGACCACGCCCGTCATCGAGGCTGTTGTGACACCTTGCGCCGCTGACGGACTCGCGGATGCCGCGAGGGCCAGGAACGCGACGATCGCGCACACGATACGCGACCCTTTCAGATATTCCATCTGATACTCCTGCAGAAGGTGGAATGTGGTAACGACGGAGTGATTCTATCCTGCAGGGGCGTGACGCTCATGCAAAAAGAGGCCGTTTCGCCAGTGGCGAAACGGCCTCGATCCAAGCCGCTGAATTGATTGCCGGATTTCCGGTAGCAGCCGAATGGCTACGTGCCGCCCGCGACGTTAGTCGCCGACGCCCGACGCTTTCTGCTTCCGGAGATCCTGCGCCTTGTCGCGGATCTTGTCCGCCTCGGTGAGCAGTTCCTTCTGCTTGGCGGGATCCTTCTCCATATTCGCCTCGAGGCGCAGCAGCAGGCCTTTGTAGATCATCGCCTCCGCATAGTCCGGCTTGATCTGAAGCGCGTGGTCGACCGCCTGGATGCCCTTGTTGACGAAGTCCTTCTTCTCGGCATCCTTCAGGCGATTGTCGCGGAAGGCCTTGTCCCAGTAGAACGTGGAGATCGTGTAGTACGCCTCGGGGTTGTTCGGCTCCTTCTGCGCGCGCTCCTGCAGCGCCGCGATGGTCTTGTCGAACTCGCCCTGCCGGTTGTAGTAGCCCGCGAGCGTCATGTACACCGCCGGATCGCTCGGCTTGGCGTCCTTCGCCTTCAGCAGCATCTGCTCCGCCGGCTCGTACGCGCCGGCATCTTCGTAGAGCTTCGCGAGCGCGAAGTAGTTGGTGGGATCGCCCGGGTCCTGCTGAATCATCTTCTGCAGCACCGGCTCGGCCTTCGCCGGGTCGTTCAACTTGTCGACGCCGTACGCTGCGACGAGGTACTGAAGCGAGAGCGTGCCGAGTTTCTTGTATTCCGGCTTGTCCGACGCGTTCAGCTTCTGCGCGGCGGTCTCGTAGTTCTGGACCGCCTTGGTCAGCAGCGCGTCGTTGGCCGGATCGCCCTTCTTGCTGGGCTTCCAGAGGTTGTCGTAGCTGTTGCCGAGGAAGAAGTACGCCGAGATGATGTCCGGATCGTCGGGCGCCTGCTGAATGGCTTCGGCGTAGAGGTCGGACGCTTTCTTGTAGTCCTGCGCCTGATACGCCTTATTGGCCTCTTTCAGAGACCGCATGGCCTGCACCTTCCCGACCTTGGAGCAGCCCACCGCCACAAATGACCCCAGGGCGAGCACCGCGACCACCCGCGATGCACCCATCAAAGAACGCATTGAGCCCCCTACACAGAAGAACATGTCCGCTGCCGAAACCGGGCCAGTATAGTGAAGCAAAAAATCGTACGTCAAGGCGCGGTTTATCATTGGGTTAGACACCGTTTTCAATGATTCGTTTCGAGGATCTCGTCGAAAAAGTCCGGGCCTACAGCCCCGATGCCGACGTCGAACTGCTCAGGCGCGCCTACGTCTTCTCGGCCTTCGAGCACCGGGGACAGGTTCGCCACTCGGGCGAGCCGTACCTGATCCACCCCCTCGCCGTCGCCGACTTCCTCGCCGACATGAAGCTCGACGCCGTCGCGATCGCCGCCGGCCTTCTGCACGACGTCGTCGAAGACACCTTGACGACGATCGAGCGCATCCGAGAGCTCTTCGGCCCCGAGGTCGCGCACGTCGTCGAAGGCGTGACCAAGATCAGCGCGATCCCCTTCTCGTCGAGCGAGCAGCGCCAGGCCGAGAACTTCCGCAAGATGCTGCTCGCGATGGTCGACGACATCCGCGTGATCATCGTCAAGCTCGGCGACCGCCTGCACAACATGCGGACGCTGAACCACATGCCGGACGACAAGCGCGTCGCGATCGCGCAGGAGACGCGCGACATCTACGCGCCCATCGCCAACCGCCTCGGCATGAGCAAGGTGAAGAACGAGCTCGAGGAGCTGTCGTTCCGCTACATCGAGCCGCAGGCGTACGAAGCGCTGCGCGCGAAGGTCGACGCGAAGCGCCGCGCGACCGAAGGGCTCATCGAGGAGCTGCGGACGACGCTCAGCGCGAAGCTCGCCGAGGCGCAGGTGCCGGTCGTGCAGATCGACGGCCGCATCAAGCGCCTGTGGAGCATCTATCAGAAGCTCCACCGCCAGCGCATCGAGCTCGAGCAGGTGTACGACTTCATCGCGCTCCGCGTCGTCACCGACAGCGTGAAGGACTGCTACGCCGCGCTCGGCATCATCCACCAGACGTGGTCGCCGGTGCCGGGGCGCATCAAGGACTTCATCGCGATGCCGCGCCCCAACGGATACCAGTCGCTGCACACGTCGGTGATCAGCGAGCACGGGATGCCGTTCGAAGTGCAGATCCGCACCGCCGAGATGCACCGTATGGCGGAAGAGGGGATCGCCGCGCACTGGAAATACAAGGAGGGCCGCGTCGGCGATCAGCGCGACGAGCGCTACTTCCGCTGGATGCGCCAGCTGCTCGAAGTGCAGCAGGAAGTGCGCGACCCGCAGGAGTTCATCCAGAATCTGAAGGTCGAGCTGTATCCCGAAGAGGTCTACACCTTCACGCCGAAAGGGCAGGTGAAGGCGTTCCCGCGCGGCGCGACGCCGATCGACTTCGCGTACGCGATCCATACCGATGTCGGGCACCAATGCATCGGCGCGCGCATCAACGGGAAGATGGTGCCGCTCCGCACGCACTTGAAGAACGGCGACATCGTCGAGATCGTGACGCAGGCGGGGCACAAGCCGAGCCGCGACTGGCTGAACTTCGTAGCGACGTCGCACGCGCGCTACGAGATCAAGCACCTGATTCGCCTCGAAGAGAAGGCGCGCGCGACCGAGCTCGGACGCCGGCTGTTCGAGAAGGAGGCGCGGCGCTACGACGTCAACCCGAAGACCGTTGCCGACGGCGAGCTGTGGACGAAGGCGATCGCCGAGATCGGCGCGCAGAAGGGAGACGATCTGTTCGCGCTCGTCGGCTACGGCAAGCTCGGCGCGAAGCAGTTGCTCGCGCGGCTCGTGCCCGACGACAAGCTGCGCGAGAAGCCCGAAGGCCCCGTCTCCGCCGTCGTCCGCCGCGTGCTGGGGAGCGGCGAAGAGAAGATCAAGGTCAAGGGGTTCGACGATCTGATGGTGTTCCGCGCGCGGTGCTGCAATCCGATCCGCGGCGAGAAGATCGTCGGCTACATCACGCGCGGTAAAGGCGTGTCGGTCCACTCCGCGACGTGCCCCAACGTCGTCAACCTTCTCTACGATCCCGAGCGCCGCATCGAGGTCGAGTGGGACAAGGCGGGCGAAGGCGCGCCGCGCTACACCGTCAAGCTGACGATGGAGGTCGAGGATCGCAAGGGGCTGCTGGCGGCGGTCAGCGCGAAGATCGCCGACATCAACACGAACATCCGCAACCTCGAGGCGCGCCCCGCAGAAGATCAGCGATCGCGAATCGACATGACGGTGGAGATCAGCGACCTGAAACACCTCGAGAAGGTGATCAAGTCGGTGAAGGGCGTGGACGGCGTGTTGAACGTGGAGCGAGCGGCGCGCTAGGCGACGGCGATGAGGTCGATTTCGACGCGCGCGTCCTTCGGCAGACGCGCGACCTGCACGGTCGACCGCGCCGGATACGGCTCCGAGAAGTACGTCGCGTACACCTGATTCATCGCCGCGAAGTCGTTCATGTCCGCGAGAAACACCGTGGCCCGCACGACGTGCGCGAAGGTGAGGCCGGCGGCCGTGAGCAGCGCGCCCAGGTTGTCGAAGACGCGTCGCGTCTGCGCGGCGATGTCGCCCTCGCTGAGGTTGCCCGTCGCCGGATCCATCGGCACCTGTCCCGACAGGAACACCATCGGCCCGGCTTTGACGGCCGGCGAGTAGGGTCCGATCGCTTTCGGGGCACCCGGGGACGAGATCGCGCTCTTCACCGGACTACGCGGCTTTGACGACCTTGTTGGAGCGGATGCAACGCGTGCACGCGCGAACGCGCTTGATCCCGCCGTTGACCATCGCGCGGACGGTCTGAAGATTCGGCTCGAACCGGCGCGCGCTCACGTTGTTGGCGTGGCTGTGCTGCCGGCCGACGACGGGCGTCTTCCCACAGATTTCGCAATGCTTGGCCATAAGAACCACCAAGTATAGCGGCCAATCTACGGCACGATCAAGCGCGGTTCGTCGGGCGGCGCCGCGGCCTCGGCTTCCTGCTCGGCCGCTTTCGAGAAGATCCGCTCGAGCAGCTCGAGGAACACGCGCCGGTTCGCCGGATCGCTCGCGCGCACCTCGGCGACCGCCTGCTCGAGGCGGCGCATCACGACGGCGGCGTCGCGCTCGAACGCCGTGCCGCCGCTCTTGCCGGCGTCGGCGAGCAGTGGCGTGAGCCCGCTGACGACCCGCTGTGCCGGCAGCGACGCCGGACGATGCTCGTAGATGACGCCGCGCACGGACGTTTCGTAGGTGGACGCGAGCGATCGCATCGCGTCGGCGACGTCCTCGTCGATGAGCGGCTGCAGCGCGTCGCGCTCGGCGCCCGCGCGCACGAGGAACGTCGCGATCAGGACGAACAGGCGCGACTGCCGCTCGCTGAAGTCGCGCACGAACTGCATCACGAAGCCGACGTCGTGCCGCTGGCGGCGGACGGTGGCCGCCGGCGGATGCTCGCGCGCCGAGGCGAGGTACGGGCAATCGGCGGGACAGGGAATCTCGGTCAGGCGTTTCGTGCCGCAGCAGACGGCGCAGATCTGACGGCCGAGGGCGGGGCAGGCGCGTTTGGCGCGCCGCGTTTCACAAAGGGGGCACAACACAACCGTCATATTGTATAATTTGCGCCGAAAAACTGCAGTTTTCTTCGGAACGCGCCTTGCACTTCGAGGGTAGTGGGGGTGTATGTTTCGACGCGAATCGGCCGTCGAGTATTTCAAGGAACTCGTCGATGGTGCGATCGAGCATCAGCATCTGCAGGCGACCGAGCTCGCGTCGTACTACGTCGTGCAGATGCTCGCGGCGTTCGCCGAGCGGCCTGGCGGCGACGCGCGCGCGGACGACACGCCGCTCGCGATTCGTCTCGCGGAGGCGCTCGGGAGCGGCGGCGCGCAGCAGCGCGTGGGGCTGCGCCACGTCGGCGATCTTTCGCTGTTCGTCTCCGGCTTCTTTTCTGATTCGTTGAAGCGCAAGCTCGTCGACGTCGATTACTACGCGACGATCGGCGGATACGCGTACCAGGCCTTGAGCCGCGTGGAGAGCGACACGGTGGCGGCGATGTTCGGCGAGCTCGGGGACAAGTTCGTCGGCTTCGTCGACGTGCTCGCCGAGGTCAGCGAGCGGACGCAGTGCGCGTCCAACGCCGACCTGCTCCGGCTCTACGAGCGATGGCTCAAGACGGGCAGCCCCCGCAGCGGCCAGCTGCTGGTCGAGCGGGGCGTGGTCCCGAATCGCTCGATCCGGACGACGGGTGTGCAATAACTGCCCAGCTCCGGCATTCGGAATGTAGGAATCCCGCCACACCTCGGCGTTTTTCCCCCATCGCCAACGTCACCTTGCGCGGACAACTTGTGTGCATCCGCTAGAACCGAATTTCGACACCGGGCGTCTAACGGATTGTCAGTTTTTGAACAACCGGTTGACTTAGATGGACGCCGATCGATAACGCGTCACATTTCAAATGCTTACGGATGATCTCTTGGCGCGTATGGCGGCGGCGATGGCTCGAAAGGCGCACGACGACTGTCCTCGCGCGTTGCCTGGAGACGACACCGAAGCCGGTTGCGGTATGACAGGAGTTCGATCTACAATTGGCAGTTCATTTGCATATCTGAGCGGCAATCTTAGTCCGGCGGTTTGAGCTGCGGGAAGGAGCGGTCCGGAGATGAAGGACAACCACAAAGCGGAAGAGCACCGAATGGCGCATTCCCGCTATGTCGAACTGAAGAAGATGCTCGAGGAGCGCCGTCGCGAGTTGCAGGCGGAAGTCCAGGGCAAGATGCGCGGCGTTCGCGAAGAGGGGTCGTGGGGCGGCAAGCTCAACGAGGTTCTCGATGCGGTCGAAAGCGCGGAAGCCGACATTCAGGAAGACATCGAGTTCGCCCTCGTGCAGATGAAGTCCGAGACCTTGAACAAGGTCAACGACGCGCTCGTCCGCCTCGAGCGCGGCGACTACGGCTTCTGTTACGAGTGCGGCGAGGAGATCGCCGAGAAGCGTCTGCGCGCGCTGCCGTTCGCGGTCCGGTGCAAGGACTGCGAAGAGGCGCGGGAGACGGCCGAGCAGAAAGAGCGTCAGCAGGCGCAGCGCCGCGGCACCTCGTCGCTGTTCCTCGACATGTAAGGCCCGGCGTCCCACAGCATCTGGTCGGGGCTCCGCCGGCGGGCGGAGCCTCATTCTCTCCCCCGCCGTCGTTTCCCCGGGTAACTGAATATGAGTGATCTCGAGAGCCTGAAACCGGAGGAGCTCTCGATCGGCGATCGGCCGCTCTCGATTCCGTCGGAGCTGCCGATTCTCCCGCTTCGAGACACCGTCCTCTTTCCGAATTCGTTCATGCCGCTCGCCGTCGCGCGCGAAAGCTCCGTGCGCCTGATCGACGATGCGATTGCGAACGGCAAACTGATCGCGGTCTTCACGCAGCGCGATGCGGCGGTCGAAGAGCCCGGTCAATCCGACCTGTTCACGGTGGGCACGGCGACGCACATCCACAAGATGTTCAAGCTGCCCGACGGCAGCCTCCGCCTCATCGTCCAGGGCCTCGCGCGCCTGACGCTCGAGCAGGTCGTCGCCACGCATCCGTACTTGCGCGCCCGCGTCACCGCGGCCGCCGAGGACGTCAAAGACGACGACCGCCTGGAAATCGACGCGCTCGCGCGCAACATCAAGACGAACTTCCAGCAGGTCGTGTCGCTGTCGCCGCTGCTCTCCGACGATCTGCAGACGCTCGCCGTCAACATCACCGAGGCCGGCCGGCTCGCCGACTTCATCGCCTCGTCGCTGTCGACCATCAGCACGCAGACCAAACAGGAAGTGCTGGAGACGCTCGACATCCGCACGCGCCTCGACAACCTGAATCGGATCCTGATCAAAGAGCTCGAGGTCCTCGAGCTCGGGTCGAAGATCCAGTCCCAGGTGCAGTCGGAGGTCGGCAAGAACCAGCGCGAATACTTCCTGCGCGAGCAGATGAAGGCGATCCAGAAGGAGCTCGGCGAGGGCGACGACCAGACCAAGGAGATCGAGGAGCTCCAGGAGAAGATCGAAGCTGTCGGCATGCCCGAGCCGGTCAAGAAGGAAGCGCTGCGCGAGCTCGATCGGCTGTCGAAGATGCCGGTGGCCGCGGCCGAATACACCGTGTCGCGCACGTATCTGGACTGGCTCGTCGCGCTGCCGTGGAACAAGCGCACCGACGAAGTGATCGATCTGCCGAAGACCAAGGCGACGCTCGACCACGATCACTCCGGTCTCGAGAAGGCGAAGGACCGCATCCTTGAGTACCTCGCCGTGCGCAAGCTCAATCCCGAGGTGAAGGGGCCGATCCTCTGCTTCGTCGGCCCGCCCGGCGTCGGCAAGACGTCGCTGGCGCGGTCGATCGCCGAGTCGCTCGGACGCAAGTTCGTCCGCGTCTCGCTCGGCGGCATGCGCGACGAAGCGGAGATCCGCGGCCACCGCCGCACCTACATCGGCGCGCTGCCGGGCCAGATCATCCAGGGCCTGCGGCGCGCCGAATCGAAGAACCCGGTGTTCATCCTGGACGAGATCGACAAGCTGGGCGCCGACTTCCGCGGCGATCCCTCGTCGGCGCTCCTCGAGGTGCTCGACCCGGAGCAGAACAACACGTTCCGCGATCACTATCTCGACGTGCCGTTCGATCTCTCCGAAGTGCTGTTCATCACGACGGCCAACGTGCTCGACCCGATTCCGCCGCCGCTGCGCGACCGCATGGAGGTGCTCGAGATCGCCGGCTACACCGAAGAGGAGAAGCTCGCGATCGCGGTCGACCACCTCGTCGACAAGCAGGTGAAAAACCACGGGCTGACGCGCGACTACATCGTGTTCACGCCCGATGCGCTGCGCGTCGTCATCCGCGGCTACACGCGCGAAGCGGGCGTCCGCAACCTCGAACGCGAGATCGGATCGCTGTGCCGCAAGGTGGCGCGCCGCCGCGCGGAAGGGAACGAATCGCCCATCATCGTCACGCCGGACGTCGTCCACGAGATGCTCGGCGCGCCGAAGTTCCTCGACGAGGAGATGGAAGAGCGCACGAAGGATCCGGGCGTGGCGATCGGTCTCGCGTGGACGCCGACGGGCGGCGAAGTGCTCTTCATCGAAGCGTCGAAGATGGCGGGCACCGGATCGCTGACGCTGACCGGTCAGCTCGGCGACGTCATGAAGGAGTCGGCACGCGCCGCGCTGTCGTGGCTGCGCGCGCACGCGAAGACGTACAACATCGATCCCGACTTCTTCACCAAAGCCGAGATGCACGTCCACGTGCCGTCCGGCGCAATCCCGAAGGACGGCCCGTCCGCGGGCGTGACGATGGTGACCGCGATGGCGTCGGAGCTGAGCGGCCGGCCCGTGCGCGGCGACCTCGCGATGACCGGCGAGATCACGCTCTCGGGCCGCGTGCTGCCGATCGGCGGCGTCAAGGAGAAAGTGCTCGCCGCGCGCCGCGTCGGCATCCACGAAGTGATTCTGCCGAAGCAGAACGCGAAGAACGTCAACGAAGATCTGACGCCCGAGCTGCGCAAGGATCTCATCGTTCACCTCGTCTCGACGATCGACGAGGTGCTGGCGCTCGCGTTGCAACCCGTGTCCAGTGACAAACGGCCGTCGAAACCGGCGCCGGCGCGACGCGCCGCCGTCGGGCCGGCGGCGCACTGAACAGGAGGAGCGACATGAAGCGCAGCACGGTCGCGGCCGCAGTTGTCGCGTGCGCACTCGCCGCCAGCTCGGCGTTCGCCGCGCAGTCGACGACCACGGCCACCACGACCAAACCGGCCACGGCGCAGCAGCAGCAGGCGGAGCTCGACCGGCTCGAGAAAGACCTGAGCGCCGCCCGCGCGTCGAGCGACGTCGCCCAGATGGCGCACGATGAGAGCGAGATCGCGAAGCTGCAGTCGCAGTTGAAGAACGGTCAGATCGACGTCAAGAAGACGCCGAAGACGAAGAAGAAGACGTCGAAGAAACACGCGAAGGCGCAGACGCCGAAGGGCTGACGACACGCGCGGCCGGCCCTATTCCTTGATCTACTCGGCCCGGTATCGCATCGATATCGGGCCGCACGTCTTTCCCACCCAGAAGTACTCGCTCATCGTCGATCGCCTGATCGCGTCGGGTGCGATTCGATCGACCGACCTCGTCGAACCCGAGCCCGCCACCTGGAATCAGCTCGCGCTGGTGCACACGCATGCGTACCTCGCCAAGCTCCGCGACGGGACGCTGACGCCCGAGGACGTGCGGCAGCTCGAGCTGCCGTGGTCGCCGGAAATGGTGGACGGCTTCCGCACGATGGCCGGCGGGACGATCCTCGCCGCGACACAGCTCTCGACGCTCGACCCTCCAGTCTCCATCCACATCGGCGGCGGGCTGCACCACGCGTTTCCGAATCACGGGGAAGGATTCTGCCCGTTCAACGACGTCGCGGTCGCCGCGCGCGTGCTGCAGCAGCGCGGCCTGGAGCGGATCGCGATCGTCGATCTCGACGTGCATCACGGCAACGGGACGGCGTTCGTCTTCGAATCCGATCCGCGCGTGCTGACCTGCTCGCTGCATCAACAGCACAACTACCCGATGTGGAAACCCGCGAGCACCATCGACGTCGGTCTCGCCGACGGCACGCGCGACGCCGCCTATCTGACGGCGCTCGAGGCCGTGCTGCCGCGCGTCCTCGCGCACGAACCCGAGTGCGTGTTGTACCTTGCGGGCGCGGACCCGTACGAAGACGATCAACTCGGCGGGCTGCGCCTGACGAAGGACGGATTGCGGCAACGCGATCGCATGGTTGTCGAGGCCGTGACGCGCGCGGGCATTCCGCTCGTCGTCACGCTCGCCGGCGGCTACGCGCGGCGCGTGGAGGACACGGTGTCGATCCACGCCGCGACGATCGAGGAGGCGCTCAGACCAGCGTGAGCGCGTAGGCCGTCTTCAGATCGACGATCTCGCCGCGTGCGAGCATCGCGCGCGCCTCCGCCACCGTCATCGGTCGCGCGGAGATGTCTTCGTCTTCGTCCGGGTGGTGCGGCGACTCGGGCGGCGGTTGTCGCAGGTCCGCGACGCGGAAGAAGATCAGCAGCTCGTCGCAGTAGCCCGGCGTCGGATAGAACGCGCCGAGCCGTTCGATTCGCACCGGCACGCGACCGATCTCCTCTTCGCATTCGCGTGTCGCCGCGGCCTCGGCCGATTCGCCTTCGTCGACGCGTCCCGCGGGAAACTCCCACAGCTCGCGATCCACCGACGCACGGTACTGCTTGATCAGCACGACGCGGCCGTCCGCCTCGGTCGGGATCAACACCACCGACGGCGAGTGACGGACGACGGCGATGTCGTGCTCCTGCCCGTTGGGGAAGCGGCGCCGCGTTTCCTCGACCGAGAAGACGCGGCTCTCATAAACGATCGCCATGGATCTGCTCTCTGAGCTGATCGAGCACGCGCTGCAGGTCGTCGGGCAGCGGGCTCTCGAATTCCATCCGGCGGCCGTCCGTCGGATGCGTGAATACGAGCCGCGCCGCGTGGAGGAACGGCCGCTCGAGGTGCGCGACGGCGCGCAGATCGCCGGGGATGCGGCGGTGCACGCCGCCGTAGAGCGGATCGCCGACGACCGGGTGGCCGATCGCGCTCAGGTGGACGCGAATCTGGTGCGTGCGGCCGGTGTGGATCGCCACCTGCGCCAGCGTCAGCGTACGGCCGAAATGCTCCGCGCGGACGATGCGCGTGACCGCCTCGCGGGCGCGCCGCGCCTTCGCCGACATCTTCTTGCGATTGCTGGGATCGCGCCCGATGGGCGCATCGATGCGGCGCCCCGCCATCACCTCGCCCCACACGAGCGCGAGGTAGTCCTTCTCGACCTCGCGGTCGTGAAACTGGCGCGCGAGCTCTTCGTGCGCGCGATCGTGTTTCGCGACGACCATCAGGCCGGACGTTCCGCGGTCGAGCCGATGCACGATGCCCGGCCGCTTCTCGCCGCCGATGCCGCTCAGATCCGTGACGTGATGCAGGAGCGCGTTCACCAGCGTGCCGCCGCTGTGCCCCGCGGCCGGATGCACGACCATGCCGGCCGGCTTGTCGACGACGATCACGTCGGCGTCCTGGTACACGATGCGCAGCGGCAGCGCTTCGGGCTTCGGCGTCGCGTCCGACGGCTCCGGCACGTCGACGGCCACCGCTTGTCCCGTCTTCACCGCCTGATTCGCTTTCGCGCGCTTCCCGTCGACGAGGACGTGGCCGTCCTTGATCAGCCGCTGAATGTGCGAACGCGACAGATCGCCGACGACAGACGTCACGAACACGTCGAGACGGCCGCCTTCCGCATCCTCGGGCACAACGACGCTGCGGATTGTCAGGCGGCCTTTCGCGCGCGCTTTGGCTCTGGCGCCGCGGAGCGCGACAGCCACACGAGCATCGCGATCGCGAGCGGCGCGAGGAGAATCGAAATGAACTGCGACGTGGAGAACATGCCGACCATGCCGCGATCGTCGCCGCGATAGAACTCGATGATGAAGCGCGAGATCGCGTAGAGCAGCATGTAGAGCCAGAACGTGCGGCCGGCGTACGCGCGCCCCTTCCGTTCGCTCCACAACAGGATGAACAGGATGGCGAGCTCGGCGCCGGCCTCGAAGATCTGCGTCGGATACAGCGGCACGCCGAGCGGCGTCCCGACGTTGCTCGCCGCAAACGGATCGGTGAACGTCACGGTCCACCAGTGCGGCTGCGCCACCGGCTTGCCGTAGCAGCATCCCGCGAACAGACACCCGAAGCGGCCGACGACGTGGCCGAGCGCGATGCCCGGTGCAAACACATCGCACGTCGTCCACAGCGGCAGCCCGACGTGGCGGATGTACCAGAGCGCGACGATGACCGCGAGGATCAGGCCGCCGTAGAAGACGCCGCCCGAGCGGGCGAGCGTCAGCAGCTCGCGCGGATCCGCCTTGAACGACGACCAGTCGGTGACGAGCAGCAGCAGCTTCGCGCCGACGAGCGCGGCGATGATGATGTAGATGCCGAGGTCGAGGATGCGGTTCCCGTCGAGGCCGCGGTGCGCGGCGCGCACGCGTGCGAGCTGCAGGCCGAGCAGGTACGCCGCGGCGAGCAGGAGCCCGTACGTGTAGACGGTGACGGGGCCGAGCTCAAACAGTCTTGGATACATGCGCCCCCACGCCGAGCATGTCGAGAATCATAATCGCGACGCCGATCGAAATGGCCGAGTCGGCGACGTTGAACGCCCAGAAATGGTACGTCTTCCAGTAGACGTCGACGAAATCGACGACGGATCCGGCGATGACGCGGTCGATGAGATTGCCGGCCGCGCCGCCGATGATGAGCGCGAGCCCGAGGCGCGCCACCAGCTGATGATGCGCGAGGCTCGCCGCGTACATGCCGACGCCGACGAGCGCGCTCGTCGCGATGATCGCGATCAGGATCGTCTTGAACGGAAAGTCGACGCCGTTCAGGATGCCGAACGCCGCCCCGCTGTTGCGCACGTGCGTGAAGTCGACGAAACCCGGCAGCACCGTCATGCTCTCGTGCAGCGGCAGCGTGGCGCGCACCGCCGCCTTCGTCAGCTGATCGATCGCCACGACCAGGATCGGCAGCCAGATCTCGAGCCGCCGGGCGGGCACCGGGGCCGGCACGGACGGCGGGGTCGACGCGGATGCCGGGGCGGTTGCCTCGTCAGCCATTCACCGGCTCTGCAAGCGCCTCCTGGCACCGTTCGCACAAACCGGCCCATGCGGGATCGCTCGACACTCGGGACACGTATCGCCAGCAGCGTTCGCACTTGACGCCGCCGGCGCGCTCGATCGCCACTGCGAGCGGCGCAGCGTCCGACGCCGCGTGCACGTCGACGTCCGACACGATGAACAGCATCGGCAGGTCGGCGGCGTACCGCCGCAGCAGCGCGAGGTCGTCGCCCGACGCGGTCAGCACGACCTTCGCCTGCAGCGAGCTGCCGATCTGCTTGTCTTTTCGCAGCGGTTCGATCTCGGCCAGCACCAGTTCGCGCACCTGGATGAGACGCTCCCAGCGCGCGAGAAGGTCCGCGTCGACGAGCGCGTCGATCTCGTCCGTCGACGGAAAGAGCGTCAGGTGCACCGACTCGTCACGCGAGCCGGGCAGCGCCAGCCACAGATGCTCGGCCGTGACCGGCAGCACCGGCGCCAGAAGACGCGTCAGTCCGTCGGCCATCACGTACATCGCCGTCTGCGCAGAGCGGCGCTCGCGCGACCGCGCCCCCAGCGTGTAGAGGCGGTCTTTCGAGATGTCGCTGTAGAGCGCGCTCAGATCGACCGTCGTAAAGGCGTTCAGCGCCTGCGTCATCGTCGAGTAGTCGTACGACTGGTAGCACGCGACCATCTTCTGTGCGAGCTGCGCGTATCGCGCGAGGATGAACCGATCCACTTCGAGCAAGTCGCCGCGCGCGACGCGGTCCACCGCCGGGTCGAAGTCGTAGAGATTCGAGACGAGATACCGCATCGTGTTCCGCAGCTTGCGGTACGCCTCGACGACACGCGCGAGGATCTCCTTGCTGACGCGGATTTCGCCCGTGTACTCGCTCATCGCGGTCCACAGGCGGAGGATTTCCGCGCCGCTCTGCTTGATCACGTCCTGCGGCTCGGTCGCGTTGCCGCGCGACTTCGACATCTTCTGCCCGTCGACGTCGATGAGGAAGCCGTGCGTCAGCACCTCGCGGAACGGCGGACGCCCGCGCGTGCCGAGCGCGATGAGCAGCGAGCTCTGGAACCAGCCGCGATGCTGATCGCTGCCTTCGAGGTAGAGATCGGACGGCCACGTCAGCTCGGGACGCACCGCCATCACCGCCTCGTGGCTCGACCCCGAGTCGAACCACACGTCGAGGATGTCGCGCTCGCGCTCGAACGCCGTCCCGCCGCACGCCGCGCAGGCGAGCCCCGGCGGCAGGAATTCCTCGGCCGGCCGTTCGTACCACGCGTCGGCGCCGTACTGCTCGAATACCTTCGCGGCGCGATCGACGATGTCGATGTTGGTGACCGCTTCGCCGCACTTCGTGCAGTCGAACGCCGGAATCGGCACGCCCCACACGCGCTGACGCGAGATGCACCAGTCGGGGCGGTGCGCGACCATGTTGTAGATGCGGTCGTGGCCCCACTTCGGGATCCACGTCACCTCGTGGTCGATGGCGTCGAGCGCACGCTCGCGCAGCGTCTGGCCCCCGCGGACCGTTGTGTCCATCGCGATGAACCACTGCGACGTCGCGAGGAAGATCACCGGGTTGTGGCAGCGCCAGCAGTGCGGATACTGGTGCGCGAACGGCTCGGCGTGCCACAGCTTGCCGCGCGCCTTGAGCGTCTCGACGATCACCGGGTTCGCGTCGAACACGCGCTGCCCGCCGAACAGCTCCACGGTGTCGAAGAAATGGCCGCCCGGTCCGACCGGCGCGTAGATCTCGAGGCCGTACTTCACGCCGGTCATGAAGTCGTCGGCGCCGTGCCCTGGCGCGGTGTGGACGGCGCCCGTGCCTGCGTCGAGCGTGACGTAGTCGCCGAGGACGCCGAGCGACGGCCGCGCGTAGAGCGGATGCTGGAAGCGGATCTGCTCGAGCGCGGTGCCCTTCATGCGCGCGATCGGCGCGCCGAACGTGCGTCCGCCCGCTTTCGCCACCGGCTCCGCGAGCGCTTCGGCGACGATCACCGCACGCCCGTCGACGTCGTACGCCGCGTAGTCGAACTCCGGGTGAAACGCGATCGCCAGGTTCGACGGGATCGTCCACGGCGTCGTCGTCCAGATGAGGACGCTGACGTCCCGGCCCGCGAGCGCCGGCACGCGCGCCGCGAGTTCGTCCGCGCTCGACGGATCGAGCGCGAACTCGACGTAGATCGACGGCGAGGTGTGATCCTCGTATTCGACTTCCGCTTCGGCCAGCGCCGTGCGGCAGTGGATGCACCAGTGGACCGGCTTCTTGCCTTTGTAGACCAGCCCCTGCTCGACGAACTTCCCGAAGGCGCGCGTGATCGCCGCCTGATACCGGAAATCCATCGTCAGGTAGTAGTGCGCCCAGTCGCCGAAGATGCCGAGCCGCTGGAACTGCTCGTTCATCGCGTTGATGTAGCGCGACGCGTATTCGCGGCAGGCGCGGCGGATTTCGACGACCGACATCGCCTTCTTCTTCGGACCGAGCTCGCGGTCGACCTTCAGCTCGATGGGCAGGCCGTGACAGTCGTAGCCGGGGATGTAGGGCGCGTTGAACCCCATCATCGACCGCGACTTGACGACGATGTCCTTGAGAATCTTGTTGAGCGCCGTGCCGAGGTGAATGTTGGCGTTCGCGTACGGCGGGCCGTCGTGGAGCACGAACTTGGGTGCGCCCGCGCGTCGTGCGCCGATCTTCCCGTAGAGGTCCATCGCCTGCCACCGGGCGAGCTGCTCGGGCTCCGCCGTCGGCAGGTTCGCCTTCATCGGGAAATCGGTCCGCGGCAGGTTGACCGTGTCCTTCCACTCGGGCATGGGTATCCCTCGATTATATTGGAGGGATGCGCTCGGCGACGCTCGACAACGGATTGAAGGTCCTCGTTCGCGAGGAGCACACTGCGCCGCTCGCGTCGGTCTGGTGCTGGTACAAGGTCGGCTCCAAGGACGAGCGGCCGGGGCAGACCGGGGTGTCGCACTGGGTCGAGCATATGAATTTCAAGGGGACGACCAACATCCCGCGCGACCAGGTGAAGGGGATCATCGAGCGGTTCGGCGGCAGTTGGAACGGCTACACGTGGATCGATCAGACCACGTATCTGGAGACCGCCACCAAAGACGCGCTCGACCGCATGCTGTTCATCGAAGCCGAGCGCATGGCGAACGGGCTGTATCACCCGGACGACTGCGAGTCCGAGCGGACGGTGATCATCGCGGAGCTGGAGGGCGGCGAAAACGATCCGGATCAGCTGCTCGACCAGGAGCTGACCGCGACGGCGTTCAAGGCCCATCCGTATCGTCACCCGACGATTGGCTGGGTCTCGGATCTCCGATCGATGACGCGCGACGATCTGTACGGCTACTACCGGCGCTACTACGTCCCCAACAACGCGACGCTCGTCATCGTCGGCGACGTGAACACCGACGAGGCGCTGCGAAACGCCGAGCGGCGGTTCGGTGCCATCCCGGCGGGGACCGCCGTCGAGCGCATTCGGACCGAAGAGCCGGAACAGACGGGCGAGCGCCGCCTCACGATTCGCAAGCCGGGGACGGCGGCGTACCTGAAGCTGGGGTATCACGCGCCGTCGATCGCGGGCGAGCACTTCTTTCCGCTGCTGATCCTCGACGCCGTGCTCACCGGCGCGAAGGGGCTGAACCTGTGGTCCAGCTTCCGCAGCGCGCCGCCGCAGCGCAGTACGCGGCTCTATCGCGCGCTCGTCGAGAAGCGGCTCGCGTCGTGGGTGGGCGGCGCGCTGCTCCCGACCGAGGACCCGTTCCTGTACACGATTTCCGCGACCGCGTTGGAAGGGACGCCGCTCGCGACGGTCGAAGCGGTGATGCTCGAAGAGCTCGATCGGCTCGTCCGAGACGGCGTGACCGACGCGGAGCTGACGAAGGCGAAGGCGCAGCTGCGCGCGCGGCTCGTGTTCGACAACGACAGCGTCACGAACATCGCGCACCAGCTCGGATATTTCGAGACGATCGGCGGCGTCGAACTCTTCACGTCCGTGCCGGAGCGCATCGCCGGCGTCACCGTGGAGCAGGTCGCGGCGGCGGCGCGTGCGACGCTCGCCGAATCCAACCGCACGATCGGCTGGTTCGATCCGCTTCCGGTCGCCTGATGCCGCTCTCACCGATTCGAACGACACTCGGGAACGGCCTGGTGGTGCTGGCGAAGCCCACCGCGATGACGCCGTCGGTCGCCATCCACTTGTCGACGCGCGCCGGGTCGGCCGCGGACCCGGCCGGCCTCGCCGGCGCGACATGGCTGCTGTCGCGCGTCATCGATCGCGGCACCGTGACGCGATCCGCCATGGACATCGCCGAGGAGCTCGACAGCCGCGGCATCACGTTGACGATCGCCGTCACGCGTCATCTCTTCTCGCTCGTCTGCACGTGTCTCGCCGACGACTTCGAGCCGGTCCTGGGGCTGCTCGGCGACGTGCTGATGGCGCCGTCGATTCCGGACGCGGAGCTGGCGACGCGCCAGAAGCAGGTCGTCACGTCGATCCGACAGGACGAGGACAATCCCGGCGTGCGATCGACCGAGGCGCTGATGGCGTTGCTGTACCCCGACGGTCATCCGTACGGCCGGCGCACGAAGGGGACGATCGAGACGGTCGAATCGCTGACGCGCGATCGCCTGCTCGCGCTGCACGCCGAGCGCTTCGCGCCCTCGACGACGACCGCCGTCGTCGTCGGCGACGTGGAGCCGGCGCGAGCGCACGACGTCGCCGCGCGCGTGTTCGGCGCGTGGAGCCGTCCGTCACCGCCGCCGATCGTGCCGCCGCCCGCCGTGCGGCCCGCCGCGCGCCGCCGCCTCGTCGTGCCGATGATGAACAAGGCGCAGGCCGACATCGCGTACGGGTTCACGACGATCCGTCGCCGCGACCCGCGCTACTACGCGTTTTGGCTGATGAACAACGTGTTCGGGCAGTACTCGCTCGGCGGCCGCCTTGGCGACAGCATCCGCGAGCGCCAGGGGATGGCGTACTACGTCTCGAGCTCGCTCGACGCAAACGTCGTCGAAGGGCCGCTCGTCGTCCGCGCCGGCGTCAGCCCCGCGAACGTCGACCGCGCGGTCGCGTCGATCGACGAGGAGATCGTGAAGCTGGTCACCGACGGCGTCACGCAGCAGGAGGTCGACGATTCGCGCCAGTTCCTCATCGGCTCGATTCCGCGCGCGCTCGAGACCAACGCGGCGATCGCGAATTTCCTGCAGACCGAGGAATTCTTCGGGCTCGGCCTCGACTACGACGCGCGCCTGCCCGACCTGCTGCGCGCCGTCACGCTCGACGACGTGAACGCGGCGGCGCGCGACGCGGTCGCGGTCGACCGCGCGACCGTCGTCATCGCGGGGCCGTACGCCGGATGACCGCGCACGCCGTCTTCTTCGACGTCGACTTCACGCTGATCTACCCCGGTCCGACCTTCCGCGGCGACGGATACCGCGCGTTCTGCGCGCGCTACGGCGTCGACGTCGATCCCGCGCGCTTCGAACAGGCGGTCGCGGCCGCGGCGCCGCTCCTCGATCAGCCGGACGATGCGGTGTACGACCCCGACGTGTTCATCGCGTATACGAGCCGCATCATCGAAGGGATGGGCGGGCGCGGCCCGACGATCGATGCCTGCTCGCGCGAAATCTACGACGAGTGGGCCGCGTGCCATCACTTCGAGCTGTACGACGACGTCGCTGACGTGCTGCGGCTGCTGGCGGCGGCGGGCGTCCGCGTCGGTCTGATCTCGAACACGCAGCGGTGCCTGACGTCGTTCCAGACGCATTTCGAGCTCCAGGGATTGATCGCTGGCGCGGTGTCGTCGTTCGAGCACGGGCGCATGAAGCCGCACCCGAGCATCTTCGAGGCGGCGCTCGCGCAGGTGGGCGCCGCGCCGGCCGACGCGGTCATGGTCGGCGACAGCGTGCGCCACGACATCGAAGGCGCGTTGCGTGCAGGCATGCGCGCGATTCTGCTGCACCGCGGCGATAATGTTCCGGCGCGGGCCGCGGAGCTGGGCGTCCCGGTCATACGCTCGCTTCGGGAGCTGCCGAATTTGGTCATTGGGTAATGCACTACCGCGACCTGACCACGCTGGACGACTTCGCCGCCGTCGTCGATCTCGAGCGCCGCATCTGGGGGCCGGGATACGACGACGTCGTGCCCGCGCCGATCCTCGCCGTCACGGTGAAGCGCGGCGGGATCCTCGTCGGCGCGTTCGACGATCATCGCCTTGTCGGCTTCGTGTACTCGCTCGCGGGCCTGAAGGACGGCGCGCCGATGCAGTGGTCCCACATGCTCGGCGTCGTTCCGGAATTCCGCAACGAAGGTGTCGGGCTGCGGCTCAAGGCGCTGCAGCGCGAACGCGCGATTGCGCTCGGCCTCGATCTCGTCGAGTGGACGTACGATCCGATGCAGGCCATGAACGCGCACCTCAACTTCACCAAGCTCGGCATCGTCGTCGAAGAGTACGAAGAGAACGTCTACGGCGAATCGCAGAGCCCGCTGCATAGAGGCAACCCCACGGATCGGTTCGTCGCGGAATGGCACATTCGCGAGCCGCACGTGCAGCGGCGTCTCAACCCCGCCGCGACGCCGGTGAGAGCGCACGAGGTGGCGGATGCGCTTCGCGTGAATCGCGCCAGGCCGGTCGGCGATTTCCACGAATGCGCCGGCGCGGATTTGACCGTGGACGGCCGGCGGGTCCTGGTCGAAATCCCGATGGGCTTCACCGAGATGCTCGCGCGCGCGCCGGACCTGGCGCTCGCGTGGCGCATGTCGACGCGCCGGATCTTCACGACGTATTTCTCGCGCGGCTACAAAGCGGTCGACTTCATGCTCGACCGGCCGCACCGCATCGGGGCGTATCTGCTGGTCTCCGCAGCCTGAACGCGCTCGCGCTCGTCTGCGCCGAGCGCTGACGCGCCGCCAGATCTACTGCGTCGGACGCGACGGCATCTTGTCCTTCGGGATGCGCGGCAACGGCTCGTCGCCCATCGCCAGTTCGTAGACGGCCGCCGCGATCACCATCGCGCTCTGCTGCGCGTCTTCCGGGATGACGCGCTCGTAGGTGTCGAGGTTCGTGTGCCACGTCGCCGAGTTGTATTCGATCGGATCCTGCTGCACGCCGATGCCCGGCAGGCCGATTTCGTTGAACGACGTGTGATCCGATCCGCCACGGCGCCGGCTCGTCGTCGACGTCGCGCCGAAGAAGCCGTTGGTCTCGAAGCCCTTGGTCGCGTCGCGCAGGATGCGCGCCGCTTCGGGCGGTCCGAATACGGTCATGCCGCGCGCGCGGCCCGTGCCGGAATCGATGTTGAAGTAGCCGTCGAAGTGCGCGTACTCGGGCTTCTGATCCTCGTAGGTGCCGAAGTGATCCTTCACGTACGCCTGCGAGCCGAGCAGCCCCTCTTCTTCGCCGCTCCAGAGCGCGACCCGGATGGTGCGCCGCGGCCGGACACCGATCGCGTGCAGAATGCGAATGGCCTCGAGCATCGTCGTCGCGCCGATCGCGTTGTCGGTGGCGCCGGTCGCCGCGTGCCACGAGTCGAGGTGGCCGCCGAGCATCACGACGTCCTGCGCTTTGTCGGTGCCGGGAATCTCGGCGACGAAGTTGTACTGCGTCGCGCCCCCGGGATATGTGTGGTTGACGATGTTCAGCTCGAGCTCGACGCCGAGCCCGTCGCCCATCAGGCGCGCGAGGCGCCCGAAGTCTTCGTTGCGCATGACGACGGTCGGCACCGCTTTGGTGACGTCGAACGTCCGGTTGTTGAACGCGCGGATCTGACCGTGCTCGCGTCCCGCGTCGTTGACGCGCGCGACGGCGCCCGCCTGCACGAGGAACTGATCGATCGCCTCGGCGATCTGATTGGCGGTGAGCGTGCCGGCCGGCGTGGCGGGCGCGGCGGGCGGGCCGCCCGCGTTCGCCGACGGCGTGTCGGACTCGAACTGCGCGCGCACGTCGTTGTCGTCGCGGCGCTTGTTCGGCGGCAGGATCGTCACGCGCACGATCTGCGCCGGACCCACCATGACGATCTTGCCCTTGACCTTCGCGCGGTTCGCGTCGAGGAGCGCCTGCAGCGCGTCGTTCGTCGGATGCGGCGGCACGTCGAGCAGCACGGCGGGTGCCGTGACGACGCCGTTGGTGCCCGGCGTCCATGCGAGCGCTTCGACGACGAGCGCGTCCTTGACGGGCGAGACGACGTGCACCGACAGCTTTTCGTTGACCCAGCCGGGATGGCCGAACGACCACGGCTCGAGGTGCGCGTTCTTCAGCCCCCACGCGGTGGTTTCCTTGACGAGCCACTCCTGCGCGTCGTGCAGGTTCGGCGATCCGGTCAGCCGCGGGCCGTAGCGATCGGTGAGGACGTGGAGCGTTCGCATGATCTGCGAGTGCTCGATCGCCTCGCGGCGAATCTTCCAGGCGATGTCGCTGTCGGCCCGCGTCTGCGCGCGCGGAACGGAGATCGCGGCGGCGGCGACGGCAACGGCAAGCGCAAGCTGACGCGTCATGCGCCGCATTCTATCCCGGCGGCCAGTGCAGCGCGCGTCCGCCGATCAGGTGCAGGTGGATGTGGAACACGGTCTGGCCCGCGTCGCGGTTGGTGTTGAAGAGGACGCGGAATCCGCCGGCGGAGACGCCGCGGTCCTTCGCGATCGCCGCCGCGCGCCGCACCAGCTCGCCGACGATCGCGTCGTGGTCCGGCGACAGGTCGTTGAGCGTGGCGATGTGCTGCTTCGGAACGACGAGCACATGCGTCGGACCTTGCGGATTGATGTCGTTGAACGCGAGCACGCGGTCGTCTTCGTAGACGATCGACGCGGGGATCTCGCGTCGGGCGATTTTGCAGAAGAGGCAGTCGGTCATACGCGTTTCGCGATCGCGACGCGTGGGATCTCCTGCAGATCGCGCCGCAGGGCGACCATTGTGAGCCCGCGCGCGCGCGAGATCAAATCAGCGACCGCGTCCGACTGCCCGAAGCCGAACTCGAACACCAGGTGCCCGCCGGGCGCCAGGTGCGCCGGCGCTTTCTCGACGAGGCGGCGGATCGTTGCCAGGCCGTCTGCGCCGGCAAACAGCGCCTCGCCCGGTTCGTACCGTCCGACCTCGGCCTGGATCGTCGCGCGATCGCCTTCCGGCACGTACGGTGGATTGGACACGATCAGGTCGTACTGCTCGTGCACCCCGTCGAAGAGATCGCCGCCGCGAAACTGGATGCGCGATGCGACGCCGTGCCGTTCGGCGTTGCGGCGCGCGACGGCGGTCGCGGACGCCGAGATGTCGATCGCGGTCACCGCGGCGCTAGGGCGCTCGTGCGCGATCGACACGGCGATGCAGCCGCTGCCGGTGCCGACGTCGCACACCGTCGCGGTCGCTCGGCCGCTCGACGACGCGCGGCCCGCGCCGTTCGCTCCAGCGTCGAGGAGCTCGAGCGCGATCTCGACGATCAACTCCGTTTCGGGCCGCGGAATCAGCACGGCGCGCGTCACCTCGAAGTCGAGACCCCAGAACTCCTCGTGCCCGACGATGTACGCGTAGGGTTCGCGCGCGGCGCGCCGCGTGACGACCGCCTCGTAGCGATCCGCGAAGCCCTCCGGCTCCGCCTCGCCCGCATCGACGAAATACCGCTCCGTCGTCCATCCGAGGAGATGTTCGGCGAGGAGCCGCGCGTCGAGATCGGCTTCGTCGGAGGAGACGCCCGCGTCGCGCAGCCGCTGGCGGGCAGCGACGACGCGCGCGTGGATCGTCACGAGACGGCGGTCGCGTCCTTGAGCTTCTCGGACTGGTAGAAGGTGATGATGTGGTCGAGCAGCTCGGTCAGGTCGCCGTTGAGGACTTCGACCAGCCGATGCGTCGTGAAGTTGACGCGGTGATCGGTGATGCGGTTGTCCTTGAAGTTGTAGGTGCGGATCTTCTCGGATCGCTCGCCCGTGCCCACCTGGCTGCGGCGATCCTTCGCGATCGCTTCCTGCTGCTTGCGCAGCTCCATTTCGTAGAGGCGCGCGCGCAGCACCTTCATCGCCTTCGCGCGGTTCTTGATCTGCGATTTCTCGTCCTGCTGCGAGACCACGAGCCCCGTCGGAATGTGGGTGATGCGCACGGCCGAGTAGGTCGTGTTGACGCTCTGGCCGCCGGGGCCGCTCGAGCAGAACGTGTCGACCCGCAGGTCCTTCTCGTTGATCTGCACGTCCACTTCTTCCGCCTCGGGGAGCACGGCGACGGTGACCGTCGAGGTGTGGATGCGTCCGCTGGCCTCGGTGGCGGGCACGCGCTGCACGCGATGGACGCCGCTCTCGTATTTCAGCTTGCTGTAGACGCCGCGCCCTTCGATCGTCGCGATCACTTCCTTGAGCCCGCCGACGCCGGTCTCGCTCGACGACATCACCTCGATGCGCCAGCGGTTCGCGTCGGCGAACTTGCTGTACATCCGGAACAGCTCGGCGGCAAACAGCGCCGCTTCGTCGCCGCCCGTGCCGGCGCGGATCTCGAGGACGACGTTCTTCTCGTCGTTCGGGTCCTTCGGCACGAGCATCACTTTCAGATCGGCGACGAGCGCGTCTCGCTTCGCGGCGAGCGACTTCACCTCTTCCTTCGCCAGGTCGCGCATGTCGGCGTCGCCCGACTGCAGCAGCTCCTCGGCTTCGGCGAGGTTCTGGACCGTCGTCTTGTAGTCGCGGAAGCGGGCGACGAGCGGCTCGAGATCCGACAGCGCCTTCGCGTGCTTGCGGTACTCGGCCGGATCGTTCTGCACGGCGGTGGTGCCGAGCAGCGCCATCAGCTCTTCGTACCGTTTTTCTTCTGCTGCGAGCTTATCGAGCATCTATCCACCTGAGACCGGCGGCAGGAACGCCACTTCGTCCCCGTCGCGCAGCACCTGATCCATCTTCGCGTAGTCGGCGTTCACGGCGCTCGAGATCGATCGCTCGTACGGCGCGAGATCGGGGAAGTCGGCCGCGAGCGATCGCCAGACGGCGCCGATGGTCGATCCCGGCGAGACCTCGCGCGCCAGCTCCGGCACGCCGGCGATGTCGCGCAGCCGGGCGAACAGCTTCACGGTCACGCGCACGCGACGCGCTCCGCTGCCGCCCGCGCCTGCGCGTCGCTCGGATCGGCCGTCGCCCCTTCGATCCAGACGTCGCCGCCCTCGAAGAACTCGCGCTTCCAGATCGGCGCGATCTGTTTCACGCGCTCGATCGCGTACCGGCACGCCGCGTACGCGTCGCCGCGGTGCGGCGATCGCGCGACGATGGCAATGCTCGCCTCGCCGATCTCGAGGCGCCCCGTGCGATGGTGCAGCGCGAGCGCGGCGCTCGGCCACCGTTCCCGAATCTCGTCCGCGATCCGCGCGAATGCCTTCAGCGCCAGCGGCTCGTACGCTTCGTACTCGAGGTATCGGACGCTCCGCCCAGCATTGTGGTTGCGCACCAGCCCGAGAAACGTCACCACCGCACCGTCGCGCCCGCTGCCGGCGTCGGCGAGCGCCGAGACGAGCGGCGGCACGTCGAGCGGGTCGGGGCCGATGGCCAGCAGCGGAACGCTCACGGATTGAGTATACCGGTCCGGCTGACGCCCGGACACGGCCCGCTGTGACGCGGCGCCGGGCCTTACGTGCGGAGCCGCCAGAAATGGTTGACCGGCACGCGCCCGCGCCCGACGGCCACGGCGCTGCGAATCGCGCCGGCGACGTACTGCTGGGCGTCCTCCGCCGCCTCGGGCAGGCCGCGCCGGAGCGCCAGTCCCGCTGCGATCGCCGACGCGTACGTGCAGCCCGTGCCGTGCAGCGGCGGCGAGTCGACGCGCGCCACGGTGTACTCGTGCCAGTCGTCGCCGTCGAGCAGCAGGTCCGTGATGCGCGAGCCGGAATGCGCGATTCCGCTGTGCCCGCCGGTGATGACGACGGCGCGCGGACCGAGATCGCGAATCCGTTTCGCGGCCTCGTGCGCATCGTCCAGCGAGCGGATGCGCACGCCGCTGAGCACCTCGGCTTCCGGGATGTTCGGCGTGACCACGCGCGCGAGCGGCAGCAATTCGGCGCAGAGCGCCTGCACCGCGTCGGCCTCGAGCAGGCGATCGCCGGTCGACGCGGCGATCACCGGGTCGACGACGACGAGCGGGAGATCGAGCGCTTCGATCGCGGCGGCGACCGCTTCGACGATTGCCGCCGTGGCGAGCATGCCGACCTTCGTGGCGTGCACGACGAGGTCGCCGGCGACGGTTTCGATCTGCAGGGTGACGAGGTCAGCCTCGAGCGGCGCGACGGCGACGACTCCAGTCGTGTTCTGCGCCGTCACGGCGGTGATGGCGCTCGCACCGTACACGCCATACGCCGCAAACGTCTTCAGGTCGGCCTGAATGCCGGCGCCGCCGCCCGAGTCGCTGCCCGCAATTGTCAGTGCTGTGCGCATAAGATAGGCTATCGACAACCGACACCCTTATGATGCCAACCTTTCTGACCGCCGTTCTCACGAGATCCGATGCGCGCGCGCTCAGGCTGGGCGAACGCGCGGGCGCCGTCGCGCTCGTCACGGCGCTCACCGCCGCGGCCGCGCAGATCAGCATCCCGCTGCCGTTCACGCCGGTGCCGTTCACGTTCCAGCCGATGGTCGTCCTCGTCGGCGCGATGGCGCTCGGCGCGCGCCTCGGCATGACGAGCCAGCTGATCTATCTCGCGCTCGGCATCGCCGGCCTGCCGGTGTTCGCGGCGTCGCCCGTGCTGCCGCAGGGGCTCGCGCGCCTTTTCGGTCCCACCGGCGGCTACCTGATGGCGTATCCGTTCGCGGCGTACCTGGTCGGCGCGCTCGCGGAGCGCGGCTTCGATCGCCGGTATCTCTCGTCGGTCGCCGCCATGATCGCGGGCCTCGCGATCGTCTTCGCGTTCGGCGTGCTCTGGCTCGGACTCTTCATGCCGTCGGCACGCGGATTGTCGGCCGCGCTCGCGGCGGGCTTCTATCCGTTCGTCCTCGAGGATTTGGTGAAGCTGCTCGTCGCGGCGGCGGTGATGCCGCGGCTGTGGGCCGTTACTGGCTCGGGCGCGCGGTAGCTTTTCCGAAGATCAACAGGAAGACGAACGGCGGCACTTCCTCGCGCCGGATGAACTGCAGTCCGGCGACGGTGCACGCGCGGACGATCGCGCGTGGGTCGGGCCGCTGATCGGCCGCCGGCCCGGGTCCGCCGCCGCCCGGATTGAAATCGACGATCCCGAGTCGTCCCGCCGGCGTCAGCGACGCGGCCACGTTCTTCAGCAGCATCACCGGATCGCGACGCTCGCCGTCCTCCAACTCCATCTCGTGATACGAGTCGACGATGAGCGCCGCGTCGACGCTCGTCGGCAGTCGCGGATCGGTCGGCGTGCCGAGCACCGTGACGACGTTCGCGAGCCCTTCGCGCGCGACGAGGCGGCCGATGCGATCGAGCATCTGCCGCTGGATGTCTTCGGCGTAGACGCGCCCGCGCGGCCCGACGCGCCGCGCGAGACGGAGCGTGAACCAGCCGCCGCCGGCGCCGAGATCCGCGACGACGGAGCCGTCCGCGATCTGCAGAGCGTCCATGATCTGATCGGGTTTCTGCCACTGATCGCGATCCGGCGCGTCGAGGAGACCGAGATCGAGCGGTGCGAAGAGGCCGGTCCGTTGCTTGGCGACCGGAGGCCGCTTCTGTTGCGGCGCCTGGGCGGCGACGCCGGCCAGCAAGCCGACGACGCACACGCACGCGCGAAACACGCGACGCGCGTCGCGGCTACGGTTTGCCAACGATCCCTCCACGCGTCATCGCATCGGCCGACAGAATCGCATCGAGCTGCTCGGCGTCGAGCAGCCCGCGCTCGAGCACGAGCGCTCTGATCGTCTTTCCGCTCTTCACCGATTCCTTCGCGATCTCGGCGGTCGCCGCGTAGCCGATGTACGGGCTGAGCGCGGTCGCGGTCGCGGTGCTGCGCTCCAGCAGTTCGCGCGCGCGCGCCTCGTTCGCGGCGATGCCGTCGACGCATCGTGCGCGCAGCACTTTCATCGCCTCGCGCAGGATCGACGAGGCGTGCAGCGCGTTCCACGCGATGACCGGCATCATCACGTTCAGTTCGAGCTGGCCGGCCTCGCACGCGATGGCGACCGTCGTATCGCACCCCATCACCTGGAAGCAGACTTGATTCACCATCTCCGGCACGGACGGATTCACCTTGCCCGGCATGATCGACGACCCGGGCTGCACGGGCGGCAGCGCGATCTCCGCGAGCCCGGCGCGCGGGCCCATGCTGAGCAGCCGGAGATCGCTCGCGATTTTTCCGAGTTCCACGGCGAGGCGCCGCAGCGCGCTCGAGTAGGCGAGCACGTCGCCCATGCTCTGCGTGACGCGGAACAGGTTGACCGCGGGCTTCAGCGGCAGGTTCGTGTCGCGCGCGAGGTTCTGCACGACGAGACGCCGGTACTCGTCGCCGGCGTTCAGGCTCGTGCCGACCGCCGTCGCGCCGATGTTCAGCTCCTGCAGCTGCTCCGCCGCGGCCGCCACATCGTCTGCGCCCGCCTGGACGCAGGCGGCGAAGCCGTGGAATTCCTGGCCGAGCGTAATCGGCACGGCGTCCTGCAGATGCGTGCGGCCGGTCTTCAGGACGTGCGCGAACGCGTCGCCTTTGGCGGCGAGGCTGTCGACAAGCGCGCGCGCGGCGGCGACGAGCGGTCCTGCGCCGAGGAGCAGCGCGAGACGCGTCGCCGTCGGGAAGACGTCGTTCGTCGACTGGCCCATGTTGACGTGGTCGTTCGGGTGGACGCGCGTGTACGTGCCGCGCTCGCCGCCGAGCAGTTCCGCGGCTCGATTCGCGAGCACCTCGTTGGCGTTCATGTTGTGCGACGTGCCGGCGCCCGCCTGATACACGTCGACGACGAACTGATCGCGGAGGCGGCCGCCGAGGATCTCGCTGGCGGCGGCGGTGATGGCGCGCGCGCGATCGGGATCGAGGCGCCCGAGCGACGCGTTGGCTTCGGCGGCGGCTTTCTTGATCAGGATCGTGGCGGTGACGAGATCGGCCGGCGCGCGCAGGCCGCTGATCGGGAAGTTCTCGACGGCGCGGGCGGTCTGCACGCCGTAATACGCGTCGGCGGGGACGTCGACGTCGCCAAGCGGATCGCGCTCGCGCCGAAATCGATCAGCCATGAGCCCTCTGCCCTCAGCCCTCAGTATACTGGGGCGTTATGTTGCCGAACTTCTTCGACAGTGTCCTGCAACTCATCGTCAAGACCTCGACCGAGCTGCCGCCCGACGTGCGTGCGGCGATGCGGCACGCGCGCGCGGTCGAGCCCTCCGACACGCGATCGGGGCAGGCGCTGACGATCATCGCGCAGAACATCGATCTCGCGTCCGACCACGAAGGCGCCATCTGCCAGGACACCGGCATGCCGACCTTCGAGGTGCACGTGCCGGTCGGCGCGAATCAGATCTGGATGCGGCAGCAGATTCGCGACGCGGTCGCCGAAGCGACACGCCGCGGCAAGCTGCGTCCCAATTCCGTCGATTCGATCACCGGCAAGAACTCGGGCGACAACCTCGGGCCGGGCACGCCGATCATCCACTTCGATCAGTGGGAGCGCGATGCGATCGAGATCAAGTTGATTCTCAAAGGCGGCGGCTGCGAGAACACCAACGCGCAGTACGCGCTGCCCGTGGAGCTGGCGCATCTCGGACGCGCCGATCGGACGCTCGACGGCGTGCGCAAGTGCATCCTGCACGCGGTCTGGCAGGCGCAAGGGAAGGGGTGCGCGCCGGGCGCGGTCGGCGTCTGCATCGGCGGCGATCGCACGTCCGGCTACACGCACGCGAAGGAGCAGTTGTTTCGCACGCTCGACGATGTGAATCCGGATCCGCGTCTCGCCGAGCTCGAAGCGTCGATCATGGCGAGCGTCAACAAGCTCGACGTCGGTGCGATGGGGTTCGGCGGTCAGACCACGCTCATCGGATGCAAGATCGGCGCGCTCAATCGTCTGCCGGCGAGCTTCTTCGTGTCGGTTGCGTACGACTGCTGGGCGTTCCGGCGTCTCGGGATCGTGATGAACGCGTCCACCGGCGCCATCGAGCGCTGGCTCTATCGTGATCCGGCGCATCCGATCGTGCCGATGCTGGACCAGGCGGGCTTCCAGCGGACCGGACGCGAAGTGCGGCTGCAGGCGCCGATCAGCGAGGCGGCCGTGCGTCAGCTGAAGGTCGGCGACATCGTCTTGATCTCTGGTCGGATGTTCACCGGCCGCGACGCGGTGCATTCGCATCTGATGAAGCACGACCCGCCGGTCGATCTGCGCGGCGCGGTGCTGTATCACTGCGGTCCGGTCGCGGTGAAGGACGGCGACGGCTGGCGCATCACCGCCGCGGGACCGACGACGAGCATTCGCGAGGAGCCGTATCAGGGCGAGATCATCCGGCGGGACGGCGTGCGCGCGGTGATCGGCAAGGGCGGCATGGGCGCGAAGACGCTGGCGGCGATGCAGGAGTGCGGCGCGGTGTACCTCAACGCGATTGGCGGCGCCGCGCAGTTCTACGCGCAGTCGATCAAGCAGGTGGACGGCGTGTCGCTGCTCGAGTTCGGCACGCCCGAGGCGATGTGGCATCTGACGGTCGAGGACTTCCCCGCGATCGTGACGATGGACGCGCACGGAAACTCGCTGCACAAGGATGTGGAGCAGGCGAGCGGTCAGGTGCTGGAGACGATCGGCGTCTGACGTCCGGCGTGTCGCTGAGCGTACCGCCGAGCGCGAGGCTTCACTTACGTGCCGGCTGCGCTTGCGGACGCGTTTATCGACTTCGCTGTCGCGCGAGGTCTAACGGTCGCGGCCGCGAGCGGCCCGCGCCGCCGCGCAGTCGTCATCTGCCTCGCCAGCGCGCGGGACTCCATTTTCCGGAGCGCGAGGCTTGAGCCGAGCGGAGAAGGCGTCTTCCCGCGCCGCGCGCCGCCGATCGTCGGCGTCGCGCGCAACTAGCGCGCCTTCGTGAACTCGCGCAGCGCGGGCCGCTGATACCCGTGCTCCATCGCGGCGATGTCGAGGTCGGTCGTCTCGATGTCCGAGATCGACAGCAGCGGGAACGGCGAGAGCTCCGGCAGATCGGACGTCTTCAGGTAGCCGCCGCAGTTCGAGCAGACCTCGACGCGCCGATCCTTCCGCTCCTCGTTCGGCGCCGCGGTGACGAACTTCTCTCCGGTCTCGCCGCAGTAGATGCACGCGTAGCGATTCAACTCCCACGCGCTCGAGCAGAACGAACAGCGCAGCGTGCGATGACCCGCGACGACTTCGGCGAGGGCCGGCCACGACCCGCACGCGGCGCAATAGCCGCGATCCCACGCGTCGAGGGCCGCGCGCAGCGTCGCATCGCCGCTCTCGCCGAACAAAGTCTGTTGCAGGCGGTACACGAACGGGCTGACGGCGAGCTCGCCGACGAGCCACACGAGATCCGGCGCGAGGCCGCGGTGCGAGGCGCCGCTGCGGATCGCTGCCTGGTTGCGTGCGAGCGACGCCGCGACGAGCGACCCCGCGTCCATCTCCCCCGACGCCAGCGACGCGCGAATGTGCGCCGCGGCGTCGCCGGCGCCGCCGGCGGCGAGCGCGTCGCAGAGCTTCAGCACGATCGGCGTCATCGCCGGAACCGGCAGCGGGATCGGTTCGCCGGCCAGCGCCGGAACGCCGCGCCCCAGCTTCGCCGCGAGGTATTTTGGTGGCAGCGACAGGCGCGGCATCCGGCCCCCCGCCAGCGTCGCATCGAGTTCGAGGACGAGCGCCAGCAGCCGCCGCTGCAGGTCGAGGGCCGGCGCGAGGTCGGGGCGCGCGGCCAGAACGGCCGACCAGCGGCGCTCGGCGATTTCCGTCAGAACGGGAGGTTTCTGGCCCAAAACGGCGACATAGGGCATCGGCTTGCTATAATGGTTGCATGATTAACGTATCCGAAACGGCTGCGGCCAAGATCAACGAGCTGCTCGCCGAGGAGCAGAAAACCGGCAGCGGCCTGCGCGTCTTCGTACAGGGCGGCGGCTGTTCGGGTTTTCAGTACGGCCTCATGATCGAAGAAAACGGGCAGGGCGCGGGCGACCAGGTGTTCGAGTCGCACGGCGTCAAGCTGTTCGTCGATCCGATCAGCGTCCGCTATCTGAACGGCGCCGAAGTCGACTTCGTCGACACGATCACCGGCGGCGGCTTCACGATCAAGAATCCCAACGCGACCTCGACCTGCGGTTGCGGCCAGAGCTTCTCGGTCGACTAACGACCGGGTCATCGGGTTATCTGGTTATCTGGTTATCTGGTTAATTCAATTCAACTGACCAGATAACCAGATCGCCACTTAACCAGATGCCATCTCCCTCCACCAAGCATTCAGCCAAGCGCGATCGGATCGTCGAGGTGTTCCTGCGTCAGGAGGGACACGTCAGCGCGGACGATCTCGTCGCGCTCGTCCGGCACGAGGCGCCCGGCATCGGCCGCGCGACCGTGTACCGCACGCTACAGTGGATGGTCGGCGCGGGCATCGCGCGCAAGGTCGACTTCGGCGAAGGACGCGCGCGGTTCGAGCCGGCCGAGCGCCACCCGCGGCATTTCCATCTGATTTGCTCGCAGTGCCACCGCTCGTCCGAGTTCCTCAGCTCCGACGTCGAGGCGGTTCTGGAAGAGATCGCCGGCGCGCATCACTTCGCCGCGACGCAGACCGTCGTCCAGATCCACGGCGTGTGCGAGGAATGCCGCACGGGACGCGCCGCGTCGCCGATTGACGGGTCGGTCACGGCGCGCGTCTTCGCGCGCGACGCGCTGCGCATGGCGATCGCCACCGAGAAGAGCGGCCGCGAGTTCTACAACCGCGCCGCGAAGCTGACGACCGACGCGCGCGGGCGCAAGGTGTTCCAGAAGCTCGCCTCCGAAGAGGTCGATCACCTCCAGAAACTGGAGCAGCGCTACAAAGAGCTCGCCAAGCAGGATCCCGACCTCGATGCGCGCCCGACGTTCCTCTTCTTCAAGGGCGCGGCGAGCGGCCTGTTCGGCTCGGGCGTCTCCGAGCTGCACGACGGCATCGACGATCGCGAGGCGCTGAGGATCGCGATCCGGTGCGAGCGCGGCTCGCACGAGTTCTTCAAGAAGTACGCGTCGCGGTTCGAAGAATCGGAAGGCAAGCAGATCTTCGCCGAGTTCGCGGACGAAGAGCGCGAGCATCTCGATCTGCTGATCCGCGAGTACAAAGCGCTGACGGCGCGTCAATCGCCCCGTAAGTCGGCGCGATGATCGATCTCCACCTGCATACGACGGCCTCCGACGGCCGCTGCACGCCGGAGGAACTCGTCGCCCGCGCAGCTGCGGCGGGGCTGACCACGATCAGCGTCACCGACCACGACACCGTCGGCGCCTGCGCCGCGGCGGCGGCCGCATGCAGCGGTCGCGGCCTCGCGTTCGTGCCCGGCATCGAGATCACCGCGATCCGTTTCGGCGGCGACGTCCACGTGCTCGGCTATTTCGTCGACGTCGACTCGCCCGCGCTGCAGGCGTTCCTGACCTCGCAGCGGTCCATCCGGACCGAGCGCATCCGCGAGATGATCGCGCGCCTCCGCTCGCACGGCGTCGAGCTCGACGCGGCCGCGATCCTGCAGCCGGGGCTCGCCGACAGCACGAAAGCGATCGGCCGGCCGTGGATCGCGCGCGCGCTCGTGGCCGGCGGCTACGTCACGTCGACCAACGAAGCGTTCGACAAATGGCTGTCGCGCGGACGTCCGGCGTTCGTGCCGCGCAGCGGCGCGCCGCCCGAAGACGTGTTCCGGCGCATTCACGACGCGGGCGGCGTGGCGTCGCTCGCGCATCCCGGCCTGCTCGAGCACGACGACTGGATCCCGGAATTTGCCGCCGCCGGCCTCGATGCGATCGAGGCGTACCACAGCGAGCACGACACGCTCATGACCGCCAACTACATCGCCATCGCCAAACGGCTCAGGCTCGGCATCTCCGGCGGCTCGGACTATCACGCCGACGAGGCGCACGGCGCCGTGCAACTCGGCCTCGTCACCCTGCCGCAGGACGCGTTCGACGAGCTGCAGCAGCTGCGGCGCCCGGTATAATTTCCCGTTGGCTCAAGCGCTTCTCACCGCCGTGCTGATCGGCCTCGGCGGACTCGTCACCGCCGCGGTGTACGGCCTCCGCGCGACCGACGTCTCGACGCACATCCTGATCGCGTTCTTCTCGGTGATGGTCACGCTGCTCGCGCACTCGATGATGATGTTTTATCTCATCGGCAAGGGCAAAGCTGTGAAGGACGCGATGGCCGAACACCACCTCTCCGGCGATTGGTACCGCCGCATCGCCGTCGCGCGCAAGCCTGTCTTCTCGATCGCCACGCTCGCGATGGGCGTGACGATGGCGGCGGCCATTCTGGGGGCGAGCGTCGACGTCCGGGTGCTGCCGCCGATCGTGCACGCCTACATCGCGTACGCCGCGATCATCAGCAACGTCGCCGCGCTCCGCATCGAAGTCCAGGCGCTCTCCACGTCCAGCCGCATCGTCGACGAAGTGAACCAGCAGATCGCCGGCTCGTGACCGTCCTCGAGATCGCGGACGTGTCGAAGCGCTACGGCGCGCTCCGGCCGCTGCGGCTCGCACAGTTGGCCGTCGCCGCCGGCGAATCGGTCGCCATCGTCGGCCTCGAGCATGGCGCGGCGGAGATCCTCGTCAATCTGATCACCGGCGCCACGCTTCCGGACAGCGGCGAGGTGCGCCTCTTCGGCCGCGCGACGGCGGCGATCGCCGACAGCACCGACTGGCTCGCGACCGTCGATCGCTTCGGCATCGTCAGCGATCGCGCGGTGCTGCTCGATCAGCTGTCGGTCGTCCAGAACCTCGCGATGCCGTTCACGCTCGACGTCGAGCCGCCGCCCGACGCTGTGCGGCAGCGCGCGGAGGCGTTGGCGCGCGAGGTTGGGTTGGCGGCCGCGATCGGGCAGGCGGCAGTGGCGTCCATTGACGCGCTGGCGAGGACGCGCGTGCGCCTCGGGCGTGCGATCGCGCTCGATCCGCAGATCCTCGTCCTCGAACACGCGACCGCGGCGCTCGGGCGCGAGGCGGCGCAGGCGTTCGGCCGCGACGTCAGAGCGATTGCAGCGCGGCGCGGCGCCGCCGTCATCGCGGCGACGGCCGACGAACGGTTCGCCGGCGCGGTGGCCGCGCGGGTGCTCGTGCACGATCCGGCGACCGGCGAGCTACGCGAGCGCCGCCGCGGATGGTTCTCGCGCTGAAGACGACTCGGGTACAACTCGGGTACGACTCAGGTACGTGTCTGACACCTCCTGTGGGTAGAATGTGACACCGAAAGGAGTACTGGCATGAACATCAGGAAGCAGCGCCTGCTGCTCGCGGGGATTCTCGTCGCCTCGTGCGGCGCCTTCGCCGCCGCACAGTCCGCAAAGCCGGCCGCCAAGGCCAAGGCGCAGAAGATCAAGGTGGATTTCGTCGAGCCGAAGAACGGCGCGACGGTGACCAGCCCGGTGCATATGAAGTTCACTTCGTCGGGCATCACGATTTCGCCGGTGCCGCCAGGCGATCTGAAAGAAGCGCGTCCGGGCATGGCGCACTATCACGTCGGCATCGATCAGGACTGCCTGCCGCCCGGAAAGAACATCGTCAAGGGGACGCCGTCCTGGGTGCACTTCGGCGACGGCAAGGACACATTCGACAGTCAGTTGTCGCCGGGCAAGCACAAGCTCGCGCTGCAACTCGGCGACGATCTCCACAACACGCTGCCGGGGGCCTGCAAGGTGATCACGATCAACGTCAAATCGTAGTGGGACGGGAGCAGGGATTGGGGACCAGCACCACCCGCCAATCCCTCTTCCCTCACCTGACGCTTACGGGTTCTAATCGCTACACGCGCGTATGCGTTTTCGGTCGCGGTCATCCGCTGAGCTTCGGGGCACATCGGCAAAACCGCTGTTTTTCGGACGCACCCGCTGGAACGAGATTTGAAAATCCCAGCTCTTTGGGCACGTGCGCGCCCAAGGAGACGTTCGGATGCCGGCAGGGACGATCAAGCGACTCGTTCGAGACAGAGGCTTCGGCTTCATTCGCGACGACGGCGGCCAGGAGTGGTTCTTCCATCGCAGCTCGGTGCAAGGCAGTTTCGATCAGCTCAATGAGGGCCAGCGGGTCAGCTTCGAAGAGGAGCCGTCCGCGAAAGGGCCGCGCGCCGGCAACGTCCGCAGCGAAGCGTAGCCGCTCCCGCGCGGCGCGCCTGCTCGTCCTGTTCGACATCGACGGCACGCTCGTGCTCACCGGCGGCGCCGGCGGTCGCGCCATGACGCGGGCGTTCGAAGAAGTCTTCGCGATCCCCGACGCGTTCCGCGGCATCCCGATGCCCGGCCGCACCGACTCCTGGATCCTGTCCGACGCGGCCGCGGTACACCGCATCCCACGCGACTCGCCCGACCTCGCGCACTTCCGCGACGTCTACCTGCGCCACCTCGCGCACGAGCTCCACGCACCGCATCCGCCGCACCTCCGCAACGGCGTCATGCCGGGCGTGCGCCCTCTGCTCGACGCGCTCAGCGCGCGCGACGACGTGTTCCTCGCGCTCCTGACGGGCAACTACGAAGCGGCCGCGCGCATCAAGCTCGAACACTTCGATCTCTGGCGCTACTTCGCGTGCGGCGCGTTCGGCGACGACGCGCCGGACCGAAACCGCCTGCTGCCGCGCGCGCTCGCCGCCGTGCGCGCGTGCGCCGGACACGACATCGCCGCCGCGGACGCGGTCGTCGTCGGCGACACGCCGCTCGACGTCGCGTGCGCCGCCGCCGGCGGCGCGCGCTCGATCGCCGTCGCGACGGGGAGTCATCGCGTCGACGAGCTCCGCGCGGCCGGTGCCGACTACGTGTTCGAGGATCTGAGCGATCTGGACGCGGTGCTGGCCGCGCTCGCCTGCCAAGCCGACGCTCGCTGAAAGCGAGTGGACGCCTGCCCAGCCGAAGCTCGCCGAAGGCGAGCGAAGGCTGGCGGAAGCGCCTCGGAGTCGAACCGAGCCTTCCCGCGTAAGCGGGGAGCAACCGATTTTGAAGACCGGGAGGGCCACCGGGCCCCGTTCGCTTCCGATCTGATTGTATGGGGATTGCGAAACGCGGAGAGCGGAGGATTGCGGACTGGAATCGCGGAATCGATCCGCTCTCGTCAATCCGCAATCCGGATGGCGGTTAGCCTTCGATCAACCGGACGTCGCCGGCGCGCGGGCCCTTCTGCGAGTCCTCAGGCGTGAACTCGACGCGCTGTCCTTCGCGCAGCAGCTCGAACACTGCACCGCGAACCGAGCTGCGGTGGAAAAAGTGCTCGATTCCACCTTCGTCGCGGATGAACCCGAAGCCTTTGTCGATCAGGAGCCGTGCGATTGTCCCGGTTGGCATACCCGAAGCCCTCCGTTCGAACCCCTGGGCGTATCCCAAGGGCACTCAGCCGGACGGGCGCCTGCAAACCGTGGAGCCACTGTCTGGACGCAAAGCCAGCCGAGTCTTCCCGGCATAGCTGAGCCGGCAAGTTCGCGCCAGTCTAGGCAGATCGACCGTGCGAAGTCAAACGGAGACAAACCTGCCAGGTTTCGCCGTCCTCGTCGTCGTCATCCGCCTCGCCGTCCTCGTCTTCGGCGTCCTCGTCGTTGTCGTCGTCGTCATCCTCGTAGAAGTCCGTGTCGTCGTCGGGCTCCTCGTCGATGTCGTCCAGGAGCAACGGGTTCACTTACGTCGCCGGTTCGGACGCGGGTTTGGCCGATGCGGCAGCCGCCGGAGCCGCGACGGCCGGCGCGGGCGGGGCGGCCGGTTTCGGCGGCGGATACGTCGTCCAGAAGTGACGGCCGCAACGGGGGCAGACCCAGAACTGGTCGGACCACGGCATGCCGGGCTGCGGATCGCGCAGCTCCATCACCTCGCCGCATCGCATGCAGCGGATCTCGATCCCGAGCTGGTTCATGCGGCGATTCTATAACATGGCTGCATGATTCCCGGCCTGGTGCTCGCCGCCGGCCGCTCGTCGCGCATGGGTCGTCCGAAAGCGACGCTGCCGCTCGGCGACGACACCTTTCTGACGCGCATCGTCCGCACGTTTCTCGACGCGGGCGTGGACGACGTGGTCGTCGTCGTCGGGCATGACGCGGACGCGATTGCGGCGTCGTTCGCGGCGAGCGGACTGCCGGCGCGCTTCGTGGTGAACCGCGACGCCGATCGCGGGCAGTTGTCGTCGCTCGTCGCCGGGCTGAACGCGATCGATCGTCCCGGCGTGACCGCCGCGCTCGTGACGCTCGTCGACGTGCCGCTGTTCTCGACCGCGACCGCTCGCGCCGTCCTCGATCGGTATCGCGAGACGCGCGCGCCGATCGTGCGGCCGACGAGCGGCACGCGCCACGGACATCCGCTGCTCGTCGATCGATCGCTCTTCGACGCGCTGCGCGCGGCGGATCCGGCGCGCGGTCCGAAGCCGATCGTCCGCGCGCATGCGTCCGAGGCGGGCGACCTGACCATCGCCGACGAAGGGGCGTTCATGGACATCGATACGGTGGAGGATTACGAGCGCGTGCTCAGCGGTCGGTGGAACGCCGGCGCGGATGGCGATCGTTCCGCGCCGCGCGAACCGGCTTGACCGTGTCGGCGAAGTCGAAGTCGTTGGTGAGGGGCCGGCGCATTTCGGGTTCCGCGTACCCTTCGGCGATCAGCCATGCCGCGACCGTCGGCGACACGTCGCGAACGGCGCCGAGGACGAAACGGTCGAGCGCGACTCCGTCGATCTCGCGTTCGCGCGGTACTGTTGTGATGCGTACGCGCACCGCCACCTTCATGCTGTCAGCAATCGGAGTACCGCAATGTCGTTCCCGATCGAGCCGCCGATCGAGCCGATGCTCGCGAAAATCGCGGACGAGCTCCCCGACGGGCGGTTTCTGTACGAACCGAAGTGGGATGGATTTCGGGCAATCGTCTTCCGAGGTTCGGGCGACGTCTACATACAGAGCCGCGATCTCCGTCCGCTCGATCGCTATTTTCCTGAGCTCCACGACACCTGCCTCCAGCGCCTGCCCGACGGCAGCGTCGTCGACGGCGAGATCGTCATCGCGACGCCGCACGGGCTCGACTTCGATCGCCTGCAGCTACGGCTGCATCCGGCGGCGTCGCGCGTCGCCAAGCTGTCGAAGGAAACGCCGGCGTCCTTCGTGGCGTTCGATCTGCTCGCCGCGAACGGGCGCGACCTGCGCGCCGCGCCACAGGCCGGGCGGCGCGCGGCGCTCGAGCGGCTGCTCGACGGTGTGACGCCGCCGATTCATCTGACGCCGATGACGCGCGATATCACGGTCGCGGCCGAGTGGCTGGAGCGTTTCGAAGGCGCGGGCCTCGACGGCGTCATGGCGAAGCCGGAAGACGGTGTATACGAGCCGGGCAAGCGCGCGATGTTCAAGATCAAGCACGCGCGCACGGCGGATTGCGTCGTCGCGGGTTTTCGCTGGCACAAGGCGGGGAAGCACGAGCTCGTCGGATCGCTGCTGCTCGGGTTGTACGACGACAGCGGGCGGCTGCACCACGTCGGCGTCACCTCGTCGTTCACGATGGCGCGGCGGCGCGAGCTCGCGCAAGAGCTCGAGCCCCTCCGCGCGCATGCGCTCGACGATCATCCGTGGAAAGAGTGGGCGGAGTTCGACGCACATGGCGGTCAGCGCATGCCGGGCGGGCAGAGTCGATGGAGCGCGGGCAAGGACCTGTCGTGGGAACCGCTGCGCATCGAGCGCGTCGCCGAGGTGAAGTACGACCACATGCAGGGCGATCGCTTCCGCCACGCGGCGGTGTTTCTGCGCTGGCGTCCGGACAAACCGCCGAGCGAGTGCCGCTACGATCAGCTCGAGGTGACGACGCCCTACGAGCTGTCGCGCGTCTTCGGCGGGACGTAGCCGCCGCCTTCGTCGATCGGTTCCTGCGCCGGCCGCAGCTCCACCGGCACGTGCTCCAGGTTGACGCGGATTCGCGTCCACGTGGTGAATCGTCCGCGCATGGCGTCGACGAGGACGTCGGACTCGTGGAGGTGGCTCGCCGCCGTCGGATGCCGCGCCTTCCACTGCTCGAGCCCGTCGAGCGCGTCGCTCTTCTTCTTCGCGCGCGCCACTTCGATCACCGGCTTCTTCGACGTGCGTTTCCGCGACGGCTGTACGCGCGCCGGCTCGTCGCGCTGCCGGCGGTAGTGCGGCGGCCACGGCGCATCGCCTTGGCCCTCGCGCGCCTGACGGGCGGCGAGCTCGAGCAGGGCGTCGAGCGCGAACGCGTGCGCGTCCATGGCGTCGTGCGGATCGCCGACATCGCGCAGCCGCGCCGGCATCGTGCGGAGCGTGAAGTCGCGCGGGTCCGCCGCGTCCACCTCGTCCCATGCGAGCGGCGCCGACACGCGCGCGTCCGGTGTCGGCCGAATCGAATACGCGGCGGCGATCGTGCGGTCCTTCGCATTCTGGTTGTAGTCGAGGAACACGCCGTGCCGTTCTTCCTTCCACCACTTGCTCGTCGCGAGTCCCGGCGCGCGCCGTTCGACTTCGCGCGCGAAGGCCAGCGCGGCACGCCGCACTTCGTCGAAGGACCACCGCGGCTGGATGCGCACGTAGACGTGCATGCCGCGCGACCCGGACGTCTTGGGCCAGCCGGTCAGTCCGAAATCGTCGAGCGTCGCGCGGACGAGGCGTGCGACGTCGCGGACCTGCGTCCACTCGATGCCGCGGACCGGATCGAGATCGACGCGCAGCTCGTCGGGATGATCGAGATCGTCCGCGCGCACCGGATGCGGGTGCAGCTCGAGGCACGCGAGGTTCGCCATCCACGCGAGCGCCGCCGCGTCGCGCGGCACGACTTCGTCGGCAGTCCGCCCCGACGGAAAGCTGATCGTCACGACCTCGATCCACTCCGGACGCGAATCGGGCGCGCGCTTCTGAAAAAAGAACTCCTGATCGATCCCGTTCGGATAGCGGACGAGCACGTTCGGCCGTCCGCCCGCGGCGCGCAGCGCACCGCGCGCCACGGCGAGGTAGTACTCGACGACGTCGCGCTTCGTGTACCCGGCTTGCGGGAAGAGGACTTTGTCGGGATTCGAGATCGCGATCTCGCGTCCGGCGACGATCAGGCGTTCGTGCTGGACCTTGCCTGCCATTCGCGTTCGAATGCGTCGCGCGTCGCGAACGATTTCTGCGTGCCGACCGCCGTGGTCGACAGGGCGGCGTAGAGGTTGGCGCGCCGCACGGCGTCGCGTTCGGCGAAGCCTTCGACGAGGAACGTCGCGAAGCTGCCGATGAACGCGTCGCCCGCGCCGGTCGTGTCCTTCGCGTCGACGCGAAACGCGGGCACGAGCTCCGCGCGATCGCGGCTCGCGAGGAGCGCGCCGCGTTCGCCGAGCGTCAGGATGACGCGTCCGGCGCCGCGCTCGACGAGCGTCCGCGCGCATCGTTCCGCCTGCTCGATCGTCCGCACCGGCAGCCCGGTGATCGCTTCGGCTTCGGTTTCGTTGGGGATGAAGTAGTCGGCGTGCGGCAGGATGTCGGCGTCCAGCGGCAGCGCGGGCGCGGGGTTCACGATCGTGCGGACGCCGTGCGCGCGCGCCAGGCGGACGGTGTGTGCGACCGTGTCGAGCGGCACTTCGAACTGCAACACGACGCAGTCCGCCGACGCGACGAGCGGTGCCGCCGCGTCGACATCGGCGGGGCGCAGCCGATCGTTCGCGCCCTTGACGACGATGATCCGGTTCTGGCCGCTCGGATCGACGAAGATCGGCGCGACGCCGCTCGACACGCCGTCGACGGCGCGCACGTGCGTCGACTCGATGCCGAGCGCCGAGAAATTCTGGAGCGTCGCCTGGCCGAACAGATCCTGGCCGACGCGCGCCACCATCGCGACGTCCGCGCCGCAGCGTCGCGCCGCCACCGCCTGGTTCGCGCCCTTGCCGCCGAAGCCGAGATCGAAGCTCGTTCCGAACATCGTCTCGCCCGCGTTCGGAACGCGGTCGGTGAACGTCGTCAGATCCACGTTGCAGCTGCCGACGACGACGATGCGGGCCGGCGCGGTCATTGCGGCGACCCTTTCGTCAGGCGATCGACGAAGAGCGTCATGAACCGTGCGTTGTCGATGTCGTACTCGACGTCGATGCGGTGCGCGCCTTCGGCGCCGGGCCACGGGTCCGCGCCGCCGACCGTCGTCCCGTAGCTGATGCCGTGATGGTCGTCGACGTCGACGACGAGCGCGCGCGTCTTGACGAGGGTCGGGTCGACGAGGCTGGCGGCGGCGACCTCGTCGTACATGTGCGGATGATACGACGCGTCGTGCGCATAGCGCGGTCCCATCTGCGCGGCGATGAGCCGCGCGACCGGCGTGCCGGCGGCGGCGACGCGATCGAACGCCGCCTTGTCGAACGCCGTTTTCATCGACACGTTCAGCGGCGACAGCGTGATCGGCGTGCCCGAACGCAGCACGATCCGCGCGGCTTCGGGGTCGACCCAGAAGTTGAACTCGGCGTTCGGCGTGATGTTGCCGCCGCCGTCGGCCAGCGACGCGATCGCGCCGCCCATGATCGTGATGCGCTTGATTGCGTGCGCGACCGCCGGCTGGCGCTGCATCGCGGTGGCGACGTTGGTGAGCGGGCCGATCGCGAGAATCTCGATCGCGCCGGGCGCGGCGAGCACCGTCCGCGCGATGAAGTCGGCGGCCGGCTCGGGCTGCAGCGTCAGCGTGGCGAAGCCGCCGGGCGGCGCCGGGGCGGGATCGTCCGACCACCACTTGCCGTAATGCGTCCGCGCGAACGCGTCCGCGGCGTGTGCGAGCGGCCGCCGCGCACCGCCGTAGACGCGGATGTCGCGGTGCCCGGTGAGCTCGAGCATCCGCAGCGCGTCAGCGTTCGCGCGTTCGACGTTGAAGTTGCCGGCGACGGTCGTGATGCCGACGATGTCGAGCTCCGGCGAGTTGAGCGCGAAGGCGAGCGCGAGCCCGTCGTCCTGCGGCGGCAGCGCGAAGTCGGTGTCGAAGATGATGCGATGCGCCGGCGCCGCCTGCGCGCTGACGGTGGCGACGCTGGCACTCAGCACCGAGCACACAGCACCGGCACTGAGCACCGAGCACACAGCACCAGCACCTAACACCCAACACCCAGCACCAGCACTCAGCACCCAGCACCCGGCACGCAGCACCCGCACGACGCATACTCTACAATGCGACCCATGTTTCTGCCGCACGGCTTCGGAACGGCGCTGGCGATGACGGTGACGAGCACGCTCTGCTGGGGATCGTGGGCGAACACCTACAAGCTGACGCGCGGGTACCGCTTCGAGCTGTTCTACTGGGACTACGCGATCGGCATCGTCCTCGTGTCGCTGGTGTGGGCGGTCACGCTCGGATCGTCGGGCGGCAGCGGTCAGCCGTTTCTGGCGAACGTCGCGGCGGCCGACGGCGCCAACATCGTGTGGGCCGTCGTCGGCGGCATCATCTTCAACATCGCGAACCTGCTGCTCGTCGCCGGCATCGACATGGCCGGTCTCGCGATTGCGTTTCCCGTCGCGATCGGCATCGCGCTCGTCGTCGGCGTCGTGCTCAGTTACGCGATCGATCCGCGCGGCAGTCCCGTGATGCTCGCGTGCGGCGTGGCGCTCGCGCTCGTGGCGGTGTTCTTCGACGGCCGCGCGTACCGCGCGCTGACGCAGGGCGGATCGCCGGTGTCGCGCAAGAGCCTCGTCGTCTGCGTCGTGTCGGGCGTGCTGATGGGATCGTTCGCGCCGTTCGTCACGCGCGCGCTGACCAGCGGGCACGCGCTCGGACCGTACAGCATCGCCGTGTTCTTCACGCTCGGCGCGCTCGCGTCGTGCTTCGTGGTGAACATCTATTTCATGCGTCATCCGCTCGTCGGCGAGCCGGTGGACTTCAGCGGCTTCGCCGCGGCGCGGCCGGCCGATCACCTGCTCGGCATCGTCGGCGGATTCGTGTGGGGGACGGGGACGGTGTTCAACTTCGTCGCCGCGAGTTTCGTCGGCGTGGCGATTTCGTACGCGATCGGGCAGGCGGCGCCGATGGTCGCGGCGATCTGGGGCATCGCGGTGTGGAACGAGTTCCGCGGCGCGCCGGCGAAGGCGTGGACGTACGTCGCGCTGATGTTTGCGTGCTACGTCGCCGCGCTCGCGGTGCTAGCGAGCGCGTACGGCGCGGCGAACGGCGGCCAGTGAATCGCGTCTGAATCGGTCCTGCAGCGCGCGGACGATCGGCTGCCCCGCACGCGCGAGCCACACCGCCGGCCACGATATCGCGCGAATGCGGTACAGCACGTCACCGCTCTCGCGGTCCCACGACACCTCGAACCGCTCTTCGCCGGCTTCCGCATGCGTCGGCAGCGTGCCGTACGCGTAGCCGAACCGTCGGCCATCGGCGGCGTCGACGCGAGAGACCACACGGCAACCGTTCAGCGACCAGAAGCCGAGGTGGCTGATGAGGACTGCGACGTTCGTGGAGATCTCGGTCGATGCGTCGCGCGGATGGAGTTCGACCCAGCCCACGTCGAACTGCTTCCAGGCGCGCAGGGCGGCGACGGCACGATCGAAATCGTCGGCGCCGTGGCCGACGGTCGCGGCCAGTTCGTCCATGCGATAGCGATCTCCGGCCTCGTCGACGATGCCGATCGGCGCGTAGGAGAGCGGAAGCGTCGCCGCGTCGCGCAGAACGCGATCGATCGTGGCTGGGGACGGACGGCGGGCGAGAAACATCGCGCTACGTCTCTACCGGCGCGAAGAGCGACTGGCGGATCAGATCGTCCACCGATGTGACGAACCGGCGAACGGGCGGCAGCCGCAGCGTCAGCGACGCGGACGGCAGGAGTTGTGCGGTGAGCGCGACCAGCGCGTCTGTCGCCCGCTGCTTCGGCGAGCGATCGAGCAGCCACCAGAGCAGGACCGCGAGGTGGACGAGGTAGAGCAGCCGGCCGAGCGCTTCGGCGAACATGCGGTTCGGCGCGTCGCTTGCGCCGGCGACGGCCGCCTCGAAGGCGCCCTGCACGCGCGTGCGGGAGAACGCGGTGCCGGCGGCGAAGACGCCTTCGTCCGGATCGCCGACCATCACCGGGATCAGCCCGCGCAGCGCGACGCGGTGCGGCGCGAGGACGTCGAGGCTCGTCCGCAGCGCGAACAGGAACCGATCGCGCCAGCGGCCCGCAGGCATCGCGGCCGCGCGCCGTTGGTAGTCAGCGGACAGCTCGTCGTACAGCGCGAGCACCACGGCCTGCTTGCTCGGGAAGTAGCGGTAGAGCAGGCCGACGCTGACGTCCGCCTCCTTCGCGATATCGCGCAGCGTCGTCGCCTCGTACCCGCGCTGCGCGATGAGACCGATGGCGGCGGCGTACAGCCGGTTCCGGGCCGCCGCGCCTTGCGCGGTCGGACCCGACGGCCGCCCGCGTTTTCGGCGCTTGACATTTTTGGTGAACATGTTCACTAATATTAATCATGAATCAGGCGTCCGTGCAACACCTCGTGCTGTTCGACGGTGCGTGCGGGCTGTGCAGCCGGCTCGTGCGGTTCGTGCTCCCTCGTCCGACGTTCGCGAACGCTTCATCGACTGAAGGAGCATCCATGCGCATCGTCATTCCGGGCGGATCGGGACAGGTCGGCACGATCCTCGCGCGCGCGTTTCACCGCGACGGCCACGACGTCGTCGTGTTGAGCCGGCGTCCGCGGCCGCAACTCTGGCGCGTCACCGCGTGGGACGGCGAGACGCTCGGCGAGTGGCGGCGCGACATCGACGGCAGCGACGTCGTGATCAACCTGACCGGACGGAGCGTCAACTGCCGTTACGGCGCCGCGAATCGCCGCGCGATCCTCGAGTCGCGCGTGCGCTCCACGCATATCGTCGGCGAGGCGATCGCGGCCGCCTCGTCACCGCCGCGCGTCTGGCTGCAGGCGAGCACGGCGACGATCTACGCACATCGGTTCGACGTCGCGAACGACGAAGCGACCGGCATCCTCGGCGGCGCCGAAGCCGATGCGCCGCCGGCGTGGCGCTTCAGCATCGATGTGGCACGCGCGTGGGAGCGCGCGTTCGACGAGGCCGTCACGCCGTGGACGCGGAAGGTGGCGCTGCGGTCGGCGATGACGCTCAGCCCCGACGCGGGCGGCGTGTTCGACACCTTGCTTCGGCTCGTGCGCTACGGTCTCGGCGGGCGCGCCGGTGACGGACGTCAGTTCATGTCGTGGATTCACTACGAGGATTTCGTCCGCGCGACGCGATGGCTGATTGCGCGCGACGACGTCGACGGCGTCGTCAATCTGGCCGCGCCGAATCCGTTGCCGAATGCCGACTTCATGCGGGAGCTTCGCGAGGCGTGGGGGAGTCGCGTCGGCCTGCCGGCGACGGAGTGGATGCTGGAGCTCGGCGCGCTGCTGCTGCTGCGGACGGAAACGGAACTGATCCTCAAGAGCCGGCGCGTCGTCCCGGTGCGGCTGCTCGACGGTGGCTTCCGGTTCGCGTTTCCGGACTGGCGCGACGCGGCGCGCGACCTGTGTCGCCAGTGGAAGGCGCCGCGGGGGGCGTGCTACGATAAACGTTCGGTATCGGCAGACCTCACCAGCGTGGGCCAGTAGCGCAGTTGGGAGCGCGCATGAATGGCATTCATGAGGTCACGGGTTCGACTCCCGTCTGGTCCACCACTTCCAATTCCTCTCAACGCTTCGTGTTACCGCGACTGACGCCGACACCGTGCCGAGACCACCGATCCCTCGGGATTCACGCCCGAATCACAGAATCATGTGAGTGCACCACGCACGATTCGCCGCGGTCCTCCGCGCAATGTACGCACCCCGCGCCCGCTGTGCTTCGTCGCGATGGCATTTGACTACGCGGACACGGATGCGTTCTACAAACAGCTGCTGAAACCCGCGATTCGATCGACCGGTGCGCGCGCCGTGCGCGTCATCGACGTCAATCACAACGACGACATCGACGACAAGATTCTCCACGTCCGCTTGTGTCGTCCCGGCGGCGACGACTTCACATCCGCGGACGTCATCGCCTCGAGGCTCCCGGCGTGAAGGTCGTCTCGGCCGCGTCGGACCGCCGGCCCGTCTCTGGTGCGGGCGGCGGCGCGCCGCCACCGTCGATGGCGGCCGCCGAGGAACTCTCTGGTTCGGCGACACGTCCTATGAGCGAGTCGCATGTCGCGCGCGCGCTTCCTGCTGGCCGGGCTCGTACAACTCCTCGTCGGAGCCGGAACCGTCCAGGGCAGCATGGTTCTGTTCCGCTTCGTGCTCCACCCGGCGCTCGTCTCCGCGCTGGGGCTCGATGTGTCGGCCGCGTCCGCCACGAGACGGCTCGGGGTGTTCGCCGCCGTGATGGGCAGCTACTGGGCCTTCGTGCGCTGGTACGAGCGGCGTCCGGTACGCGAGCTGCGGGTCGAGTGGCGGTGGCTTCTGGTCGGCGCGGTGGCAGGATCCCTGTCGATCGCAGCGCCGATCGCGCTGCTCTACGCCAGCGGGCACTATCAGGTCACGTCCGTGCGCGGTCTGGGCGGCGTAACCGATGTCCTGTTCGTGATCATCGTGGCCGCGGTCATCGAGGAAGTGACCTTCCGCGGCCTCCTCTTCCGGATCCTTGAGGAGCGGGTGGGCACGCGCCTCGCCCTGGCCGTGAGCGCCGTGGTCTTCAGCGTCGCCCATTACGCCAACAACGGGTTCACGCCAACTACCCTGATCGCCGTGGTCCTGACGGGGCTGATGTGGTCCGCCATCTACGTGGCGTCGCGTAGCCTCTGGGTGGCGGCGGCGCACCACTGCTGCTGGAACGCCACGATCTTCCTCACCGGGCTGCCCCTCTCCGGGCAGGAGGAGTGGCGGCGGCAGGCGCCGCTACTGAGCGAATATCACGGCTCGGTGCTGTGGAGCGGCGGAGCGTTCGGGCCGGAAGACTCCGTGCTCAGCATCGGCCTCAGCCTGGTGATCTGCCTGGCTCTGTGGCGGCTGGCGCGGGCGATGGACTCGACGTTTCCACGGCCGGCGCAGATTGGAATCAACTAGCTGGCAAACCTCCTGCGGCAACCCGCAACCCGTCCAGGTGGTTCAGCCAACCGGCGACCTGGTTCCAACGGGCGCTGTTCTGGTCCACCAATTCTTTTTTGGTATGTTCCGGTCACATGGGTGACGGATTATTCCGAGCACATAGGTAACACTTTCGAGCCGAAGGGATTCTCGATCGGCTCGACGCGGCCCACCTCGTCGTCGAAGTAGCCCAAATCGTCGTGCATGAAGGTGACGAGCCAGATCCGCTCGCCGACCTGCGTGACACCCACATTCTGTCCCGCGAAAACGTGACTCAGATTGATCTTGCGGCCGTGAAGCAGATCCGTCCGCAGTGCGTGACCGTGAATGTGGCGTCGGCAAACGGGTAGCTCAGATCCTCGAGGCCCCGGTAGAGCCGCGCTGACCGCGCGTAAAGATCCGCGGGCACTTTCATCTCGAGCGCCTGATGCGGCCGCTCCGTGTTGTACCGGGTGACGAAGGCATCGAACCGCGCTTGCTGCTGCAGGACGTTCGGCGCCGCCGGCTTGGTCGCTTCGGCTTTCAGCGTGCGGTGCATCCGCTCGTGCCGGCCGTTTTGCTGCGGATGGCCGGGCTCGATCCGCTCGATCCGAATCCCGAGCCGCAGCCACCAGACGGCGAGCGTGCTGAGCCGATAGAGCGCCGTCGGTGACGCGAACGGCACGCCATTGTCCGTGCGGATGGCGGCGGGCAGCCCAAACTCCCGAAACGTGCGATCGAAGACGGTGAAGGCGAAGCGCTCCTGCGTGGTCGCGAGCGCCTCGCACGTCAGCAGGTACCGGCTGGCGAAGTCCGTGATCGTCAGCGGATACCGAATCAGCGCACGGCGACCTACTATTGCGACCAAATCTACGAGGTCACGTACGCTGACATTCAGCCTTTCGGTGACAATGACGAAGGCGGCATGAGCGCGGAGTGATCCCAAACTCTGAATTCCACGGCCGCACGTCCGGCGAGCTACCGGGCCGTCTCTCCCAGATTGCCGTTTTTCACCGTCCGGCTGAGCGGTTGAATGCGGCTTTCGACCGGGTTTCGAGGACCGACATTAGGGTCGGTCCTTTCGATTTTGGCGCGAAGAAAGCTGCATGTGGCGGTGCGGGCCGATGCGGACCCGCTGACACCGAGATGGAAGCGAGCTGATGATCAGATCAGTCGGTCGGTTCGGGCTGATCGCCCTGACATTCGCTGCGGTCGCCTGCGTGCTGCCATCTACGCGTCGCGCACACGACGAGAACATGGCAAAGGCCGAAGCGTTCAAGAAGGTCTTTGATCGGGATGTCAGACCAGGCGCGTCCTTCGAAGAGGTGTTGACATACCTGACGGTCCACAACCTTCATTTCGGACCCGTTGGACTGGAATCGCCAAACGATGTGCCGCCACCAATCGAAGGCACCGGTGATCTTGAGGTGCAGATGTTCCGCGAGAAAAGCCCGCACTGGTATTGCGGCAATGGCTCTGTCGGGTTGGGGACGTGTCGTTCGTGAAGAACAAGCTAACGCAAACGCAAGTTGTCTACTGGAGCATGGACTGTCCTTGAACCATCGATGGCCAGCACTGTTTCGGGAGACCGGTACGCGGCCACAGCAGCTCTACTGTTCGTTAAGGCACCTGAGAACCGCGAGCAAGGAACGAAACAGCCGGGTCCACCAGTCCTGGGACGCGAGCGCTGTAGCGACTGGCGGGCGGTGAGGGCCGCGAGGAATGGCTTCGCACAGTGTGCGGGACGATGGTTCTCCCCGCCCGCGCTCACAGCATCAAGCGTCCGAATTTCCCGTATTCCCGCCGTACGCCACACTCTTCGGAGGTCGGCCGCGACGTGCAAGACGGATAGGATCTGATTCCAACCGTTGACTACTTGGTCCACCACTCCATCCGGTTCGTTGCGCGAGTCCTCTAACTGGTTGAAAACACCCAGCAGGCGCAGCTTCTGCTGTGACGTTGCCTGGTTCCACAACCGCGATGCGTCACCGATGACGTGAAGAGCGAATGCTAATAGCCCTTCGATGCCTTCACCGTAGGCGTCCCAGAGTCAGGGACGGTCGATCGGCGCGATGTAAGCGAACCTTTTCAATCTGGAGCGGTTGCGGCGTGTAAAATCGACCCCGCGACAGAGCATGAAGCCGGCAGTCGCGACGTGGCTCGACGTCTTATGCCACCCTTTCATGCTTCAGGTGGCGCGATGAGGCGACCGGTGGCGGCGATGCTGTCGCTCGTCATCATTGGCGCGGCGTCGAATCGTGCGCAATCGCCGTCGACACCGCCGACGTTCCAAACGTCGACGCGCCTTGTGCAGGTCGAAGTCATCGTGCGCGGCCGCGACGGGCAGCCGGTCAGCGGGCTCACCGCGAACGATTTCGCGCTGTACGACAACGGCACGCAACAGCCGATCGCCCTCTTTTCGGTTCAATCGAACCGCGCCACCGCAATCGCCAATCGCGTTTCGTCGCCGGGGCCGCAAGATCGGGTGTTCAGCAACGGCGTCGGCGACGTAAACGGTGGTGCCACCGTGATTCTGTTCGATCGGCTGAACACGATGGCGCAGGATCAGAAGTTCGCGCGCGACGAGCTCTTGAAGATCGCCCAGGCGATCACTCCCGGGGATCGGGTGGCCATCTATGTGCTTGGGTTCGGCTCGGTCCGTATCCTCCACGACTTCACGACCGATCCGGCAGCCCTCCGGGCCGCCCTGTCGCGCCTCGTACCCCGCCGGGATGCGCCGCTTGCCGCGTCCGCTGGTCGGCCTGCTGATGCCGCAAAGCCGGAGACGCTCTCGTACGAGGCGCTCTCGCTAGCACTGGGATCGATTCCGGCGGCGGGTCAGACGAAGACAGGCATTACGCCGACGGGAGGCGCGGAGTCCATCGCGATATCCAGCGCAGAGAACCGGGCCGATACGACTGCTCACGCGCTCGCCGCCATCGCGACCCGTCTTGCGGGATTACAGGGTCGGAAGAGCATGGTGTGGGTATCTTCGGGGTTTCCGCTCGATGTCGGAGGACAAACCGTCGGCTCCAACGCGTTGCGTCAGGCGGAGCAGGCGTTGACTGATGCGAACGTCGCGATCTATCCGGTGGATGCCCGCGGGCTAACGGCTCCTAGCGTGGATGCCGATGTCGCGTCGCCTCCAGTCAATCCGCGCACGGGACCGGCCAACGGACTTCCGACCGATCCGAAGATCTTTCGCGACTCATTTGCGCCAGACCCCATTGGGTCGATGCAGAAGCTCGCCCTCGATACAGGCGGACGAGCGTTCTTCAACACCAACGATTTGGCCAATGCCGTCGAGCACGCGCTCGAGGACGGGCGGTTGACGTACGTGCTGGGCTACTACCCGTCGCACGCACAGTGGGACGGCCGGTTCCGCGACATTAAGGTAACCGTTGATCGTCCTGGCGTCGAGGTTCGATATCGAAAGGGGTATCTCGCCTATTCGCCTCCGACGATCGCTCCCGAACTCCGTCAGGGCGAGCTGCTGAAGCTGGCCGATAGCACGCTGGAGGCGACGGGACTCGGTTTGACGGCGCGTGTTGACAAGCCGTCCGGACGGAACGATGCGGATGTCACCCTGGCCATTCAGGTCGCCCCGGGCGCGATCTCCCTGGCGAAGACGGCCGACGGCTGGTCCGGTCTCCTCGACCTGCTCATCGTCCAGACCGCCGCCGACGGTCAGATGTTCAGAAGTGTCGGCGGCGCGATCGACTTCACGATGCCCGACGGGCGCCGCGAAAGGTTCCTTCGCGAGGGTCTCACGCTCAATCGGTCGGTCGTCCTCAGACCGGACGCACGGCTGCTGACGCTGTTGGTTCGCGACGTCGCGTCCGGCGCGCTGGGCTCGATCGTCGTCGACGCTGACGCGCTGCGGCACGCCGCGGCCAAACCGACCGTCGCCGTGCGGCCCGATCTGACGGCCTATGCCGCACTGGTCGGCACGTATCGGTCGGGTCGGCCGGAGAGTGCCGTCAACCAGCTCGCGACGTGGTCGACGCGGGCTGTCGTTGACAGCGAAAAGGGAGCGGCGCTGACGTTCTCACCAGCGGATCGCATGGCTGCGGCGATTCTCGGCGCGGAAACCGCGACCGTGATGGTCCAGCAGGCGAACATCATGCCGCTCGTCGAGAATGCGCTGGCGCTGGTGCAAGCCGCCGGGCCGGAGCCGTTCGGACACGCGCGCGGTGACGAACCGCGTCGTGACTGGTACTACGCCGTCGCGGCGACGCTGATTTCGGCGGGCCGCTTGCGCGACGCGTCGTGGGTCATTCGAAATGGCCTGGTCGCCTTTCCGGGCGATCCGATGCTGTACTTCGTGCGAGGGACGCTAGCAGAGCGGGCGTTCTTCAGGGGCTCGACCGAATGGATGTCGGTCGAGAGGCCCGCTAAGGTCGCCGTTGACGAGTACCTTCACGCGCTCGACGTCGATCCGCATCTGGCGATTGCCAACGTGCACCTTGCGAGAGTCCGCATGCGGATGAACGACTGGTCGCGCGCCCGCAGACCGCTCGAATCGGCGGTCGCCGACGCGAAGACCGACCCCGTACGCTACTTGGCTCACCTCCTTCTCGGACGTCTCGAAGAGCACGATGAGCACCTCGATCGCGCGAAGGCCGAATACGAAGCGGCATTCGCGACCGGCGCCGGCTATCAGACCTCCTGCATCGCCCTGAGCCGCATCAACGAGGCGTTGGGCCATCCCGACGACGCGCGCAGCATCGCGGACCAATGCCCGGCGCTCTCCGGCCACGACGACCCCTGGTGGAGCTTTGCGGTGCAGTTCGATTCGGACGCGCTGACGCAACTGCGTGCAGAGGCGCGCCTGCCTTGACGCGTGCATGTCTGATCGCCGCGGCCGCACTCGCGTTGCAGGTTCAGCCGCCGGTCTTTCGCACCGGAGTGGAAGTGGTCGCGGTGGACGTCTCGGTCACGCGCGGCAACGCGCCGGTGACAGGCCTGACCGCCCAGGACTTCAAGCTGACCGACGAGGGCGTCGAGCAGACGATTGAGAGCGTGACGCTCGATCGGTTGCCGCTCAGCGTCACGCTGGTGCTCGACACGAGCTTGAGCGTGTCGGGCAATCGCCTCGCCAACCTGATCCAGGCAGGCAACGGCCTCCTGTCCGAACTGCGAGGGACGGATCGCGCGTCGCTAATCACGTTTTCGCACGTCGTCGAGCGGCCGGTGCCGATGACCGGTGACTTCGACGTCATCCGGCACGCGCTCTCGACGCTCACCGGCAGCGGATCCACGTCGCTCCGCGACGCCGTGCAGCTCGCGGTAGAGCTGAGCCCCCGCGACAAGTCCCGACCACTCATTCTCGTCTTCACCGACGGCGCGGACACGACGAGCTGGTTGAACGGGCCGGCGGTACTCGACACAGCCCGCCGAGCCGACGTCGTCGTCCACGTTGTGACGCTCGAAGAACATCCTTTCCTCGAGCAGCTAACCCACGAGACTGGCGGCCGCGTGTGGTCGGCGACATCCGACCGACAACTACACGATCTGTTCACGCGTGCCATCGACGAAATGCGTGCGCGATACGTGCTCACCTTCACGCCGTCGGGCGTGAAGAAACCCGGTTGGCACGAACTGAAGGTCCGCCTAGCTCGCGCCCGCGGGGACGTGACGGCGAGGCCGGGCTATTTCGTCGCGGAACGTCGATAATCCGGCGGCAACGACATGGCGACCAAGTCCTAGCCCACCCGCGCGCGATGCGCTCATCGGTTCAAGGACGAACGACCTTGCTGGTCACGAAGCCTTCAGGACGCCTGCTCCAGTTCCCAGGTGTGCCTTCGCGGGATGAGCCTGTGAATAGTCGGCGCCGTCGGTGAGCCGCGCATAGGCGCCGTCAGGTTTGACGCACAGGAAGTGGTCCTCCACCAGCGCGTCGAGCAGCGCTTGGCACAACGCTCGCTCAACACCGCACAGACGCTGCACTTGATCGCGCGTCAAGCGCAGACCCGGCATTTCGAGAAACTCGGCACGGATACGGTTCGACAGCATGCGGTGCGGCATAGCGACCCTTTCAACGGCTAATGCTGTGGCCGGCGTCGACCGGACATCCCCCCGATCACGCGGCGGTCGAGCGGCGGAGTTCTCGTTCTGCTCGCAGCCAGTCCTCCACGTCGTGCCCGTGTTCGCAGCCGCGTCCCACGTACAGTTCGTACGCGCGACAGGCAATGTCGCCGTCAGTGACGGTCGCCGGCTGCGCCATCGCCTTCGGCGTGCGGTCGGCAGCCGTCGTGATCGAATCGGTGGTCTTTCTGGACTTCGCCATGATGGAACCTCTGTCGATTGCTGTTGCGCTGCAGCGTCCTCCGCGAACCACAGCCGCACGAAAGACCGTCGCGGCGTTGCCGCCCCCCCGTCGGATGACGAGAGCGTCTGGATGGGAGTGTGTCATGGCCCACCGTTTCCGCCGTTCGAAGCGAGTCCGGTGAGCCACCTACAGTGGTTCTAAAGGGGCTAGCAACAACAACTGTAAAGCAGCCGACCGTTGGCGATCAAGATCGGCGTGCCGAGATCATGGAAGATTTACACGTGTGATGCGCGCCAACCGAAAGAGGGCATGAACCGACATGCGCAACCGCGCCGAAGCGCACGAGCTGCCACAGGGCATTCAGGATTTCTGGTCGACTTAGGCGCGCGCTTAGAAGGAACGGACTCGAGAGAATTTCAGCGACACAGTAACGCCGGAATGTCACATGGGTGTATTCCGAGCACATAGGTAACACTTCGAGCCGAAGGCTGCGGGTTCGTCGGATTGGACGACGAAGCACGTCGAGCCGACGCACCCTCGACGTCCGGAGGCGAGTTACTGCGCCGGCGATCGCACGATCGCCGGCGCGCTGACGCCGACGATCGCCGGGCCGCTCGGGATCGAAACGGAATACGTCGTCGCGTTGTTGAACAGCACGTTCGTGTTCCCCGTGTTGTTGAACATGCGGCGTGCTGGCGCCATGAAGGGACGCAGCAGATCGAAAGCGCCTACGACGCCGAGCGCTTCATCGAGCGCGCCAGGCGCGGCGTCGCGGGCCGCCGCACTAGAATGATTCGGTATCTACCGGGACATGAAGCCTCGTCCGCCGCTTCCCGACCACATCGAAGACCATCGTGACGCGTGCTGGCGCCGTGAAGGGACGCAGCAGATCGAAAGCGCCTACGACGCCGAGCGCTTCATCGAGCGCGCCGGCTTCGCCGCCTGCATGACCGATTCGCGGCGGCCGGGACCGTCGCTTTACGTCGCCGTCTGCGGCCGCCGCGACGCGGTCATGCCTCGCAACGTCCAGACCGATCCCGAAGCGTCGCAGACGTGGCTGATCAAGGACGAGCTGATCGCACGCGGCAACGTCTACTACGCGAAGCTCGCGCGCGGGAAGGCGACGTTCATCGCGCCGCGGCTCGTCCCGTACTTCCAGGCGATCTGGGGCGTGCGGCGCGCAGATGAAGCGCGGCGGCTCAGCACGAGCGCACGCGCCGTGCTGCACGCGCTGCGCAAAGAATGGGAAATGGCCACGTCGGATCTGCGCGCCGACGCCGGCATCAAGGACCGCGCGCGCTTCAGCCGCGCCCTCGACGAACTGCAGGCGTCGATGCTCGTCGTCCCGAGCGCGGTGTTCTATCAGCCGAAGTTCACGTACATCTGGACGCTCGCGGTCGGGCGCTTTCCGGACGCGCTGCGCCGGCGCGTCAGCCGCGACACCGCGCTTCGGGAAATCGCGCGCGCGTTCCTCGACGGCGCCGGCGTCACGGTGCGCGGCGAGCTCGCGCGCGTCACCGGACTGTCGCGGCGCGACGCCGGGCGCGGCAACCGCGCCCTCGTCGCCGAAGGATATGCGACGATGATCGAGCCGGGCGTCTACCGGCTGGCCTCACTCTCATGACGATGACCGCTCCCTGGTTCGCGCGCGGGTTGATCTTCGAAAACTGCTCGTGCACGCTCGTGTGCCCGGGCCACATGCACTTCAGCCAGCACTGCACGCACGAACGCTGCAAAGGGTACTGGGCGATCCGCATCGACGAGGGGCGCTTCGGCGACGTGCCGCTCGGCGGGACGCGCGCGGTGATCGCGTTCGACTGCCCGCAGCGGATGGTCGACGGCGGCTGGATCGAGACGATCATCATCGACGACTCGGCGACCGCGGATCAGCGGCGCGCGCTCGAGACGATCTTCAGCGGGCGCGCCGGCGGCCCGTGGGAGAAGCTCGGCGGGTTCGTGGCCACCCGTCAGCCGACCGAGTTCCGCCGCATCGACCTCGTCGACGAGGGCGCCACGAAGCGCGCCACGATCGCCGACCGCCTCAAGACCGTCGTCTCGCAGATCCGCGGACGCGATCGGTCGAAGCCGGTGCTCTTCGAAAACATCTTCAATCAGATCCACGCGCCGACGCAGGTCGTCGCGCTCGGCGACGCGGAGTACGACGACGGCGCGATCCACTTCGCCAACACGCAGTCGCACGGTTTGTTCTCGAACTTCTCGTGGCAGGTGTGATGCACCATCACGCGGCCAATCCGCTCGGGTTCGTCGCGTCGGCGGCGGTGTGGTTCGTGATGATGGCCGCCATGATGGCGCCGACCGTCTGGCCGTGGGTGCGATCGTTCGCGCGCTTCGGCGGAACGGGCGTCGCCGCGACGGTGACGTTCGCGTCCGGCTATCTCGCGGCATGGCTGGCGTACGCGATCGCGGCCGCGGCGCTGCAGCGCGTCGTCCCAACGCCGGCGTGGATCGCGCCGTTCGTCTTCGTGGTGGCCGGGCTCTACCAGTTCGCGCCGCTCAAGCGCGCGTGCCTGACGCACTGCCGCAATCCGATCACGTACTTCCTGACTCGATGGCGCGGCGGCACGGCCGGCGCGTTTCGCATGGGCGCCGAACACGGCCTGTTCTGCGTCGGCTGCTGCTGGGCGTTGATGGCGACGATGCTCCTCGTCGGCGTGACGAGCGCGTGGTGGATGATCGCGCTCGGCACGATCGCGTTCGTCGAACAGGTCGTGCCGCATGGGCACCGGCTGCGGGTGCCCGTCGGCCTCGCATGTCTTGCCGCCGCCGCTCGCGTTGCGATCGCTTGAATCTCTGACTATAGTCAGAGAATGACGGCTGACGCCATCCGCCAGGTGCGGCGCTTCAGCCGCACCGTCACCGAAGGCCTCCAGGTTCTGGACGACAATTTCCTCGGCCGCGCGCGTCCGCTCGGCGAGTCGCGGCTGCTGTGGGAGATCGGCACGAACGACGTGGAGCTCCGCAGCCTGAGGCAGCGGCTCGCCCTCGATTCGGGCTATGTCACGCGCGTCCTGCAGTCGCTCGAGCGCCAACGCCTGGTGCGCGTCAGCAGCAGCCGAACGGATCGCCGCGTGCGGATCGCGTCGTTGACGGCGCGCGGACGCCGCGAGTGGCGCATCCTCGACCGCCGGTCCGACGCGCGCGCCCGCGCGATCCTCGAGCCGGTTCCGCCGTCGCAGCGCGGCGCGCTGGTGTCGGCGATGGCGGAGGTCGAGCGGCTGCTGCAGGCGTCGATGGTGCGGTTCGAGATCGAGGATCCGAACGGCGCCGACGCGCGCTGGTGTCTGCGTCAGTACTTCTCAGAGCTCGGGCTACGGTTCGAAGCGGGATTCGATCCGGCTCGAGGCCTGCCGGCGGACGCGGCGGAACTGACGCCGCCGCAGGGCGCCTTCGTGGTGGCGCGGCTGCGCGGCCGCGCGGTCGGATGCGGCGGGTTCCAGCGGCACGGTCGCGCGTCGGTTTCGATCCGACGCATGTGGATCGCGCCCGAGGTGCGCGGCCTCGGCCTTGGCGCGCGGATGCTCGCCGAACTGGAGCGGCACGCGCGCGCCCGCGGCGCGCGGATCGTCCGGCTCGAGACGAACCGCGCGTTGAAAGAAGCGATCGCGCTGTACCGGCAATCAGGCTACCGAGAAGTGCGCGCGTTCAACGACGAGCCGTACGCGCACCACTGGTTCGAGAAGCGGCTGCCGCGCCGCCGGGACGATTGTGGTTTATAAACCGCTCAAAGTGTGATCGCGCCGATCGCGGCGCCGCGTTCCAATCGCCGATTCTGCAGCGAGATCCTTCGAATACCGTCGTGGCACTTCGCGTGCTTTACCGCGAGAACGGCCGGCGCCCCGGCCGCAACGAGGTGAAGTACTCGACATGTTTCCGCCGCGAGACCGACTCGCTGTAGCGTTCTTCCGCGATCTGCCGTCCGCGCGCGCTCATCGCGCGATAGAGCGCGGCATCGTCCCAGAGCGCGCACACCGCGTCGTACCACGGCTCGATTTCCGACTCCGACGGCAGGGCGTTGCCCTCGTCGGTCATCCACGCGGGCACGGCCAGGACGCGTCCGCCACCGCCGGCCGCGAAATCGCCGCCGATGACATCGGGCAGCGATCCGCGATCGCTGACGAGCGGCGGGACGCCGTTGATCATCGCTTCGGCGGCGACGCGGCCGAACGGCTCGCGCCACACCGACGGGACGACGAGGATCCGCGTCAGCGCGAAGTAGTCGGCGGGCGTCGGCACCGGCGGCGCCGCCATGATCTGCGGATAGCGGCTGAAGTCGATCCCCCGAATCGCGTTCAGCGATCCGCCGGTGTGTCCCGACTGCACGACCAGAATGGGAATGTCGGCGCGCCGCGCGCCGAGCATGTCGGCGAGACGCGCAAACAGCAGCAGTCCCTTGTGCCGCGACGGGTTGACGAAGGTGAGAAACGCCCGCGCGTCCTCGGGCGCGACGACCGTCGTCCAGTCGATCGGTGGCTCGAGCGGCGTGCTGACCAGACCGATGCTCGACCAGTACACGTTCGTCAGGAAGGCGCTGCACGTGAACGCGTGATCGACGTGTTCGAAGTACCGCGCATCATCGTAGCCATAACCGCGCACGGCGAACGCCGTGCAGACACCGCGGCCGCGGGCACGCGCCATCGCGTCGAGGATCATCGGGTGCCCGTTGCAGGCGATGAGCAACTCCGGCGCGAAGGTGTCGAGCAGCGCGTCGACGAGCGCGAGGTACTCGCTCATTTCGCCGCGGTGCGGACGCGATTCGTCGTTGTGGCGCGTGCGCAGCAGCGTCACCGGCACGTCGCGCACGGCGTACTCGACGACGCGCGTCGACGCGCCCGGCGTCGCGACGCCCTGCGTCCGCAGGTGCTCGTCGAGCGTGAATGTGACGCGGCTCTCGAACCGCGCCGTCGTCAGAATCCGGCAGGTGTGACCCGCGTCGGCGAGCCACTCCATGATCGTGCGCAGGCTCTGCGTGACGCCGGCGGTCGGATCGCTGATGCAGTGATTGTTGACGAGCAGCACGCGCACGACCGCAGCCTACAAAGCGCGCGCGCGACCGTCAACACAGGACTCCCCCCAAGGAGATGACATGTCGCAGACCGAACGTTCCGAGCTCGTCGCACAAACGCAGCGGCTGCTCGACGGACCGCTGAAGCACATTCGCGGCGCGGCGCTCGCGGCCGCGCTGCTGCCGCTTGCCTCGATCGCCGCGACGCCTGCGGCGGCGCAGACCGCCTGCGCCTCGGGCGGCGTCTGCGGCACCGTCTTCAACGACGCGAACGACAACGGCATCCAGGACGCAGGCGAGACCGGCGTCGAGGGCGTGAAGATCTTCGTCTGCGAGCTGTGCGACGGCACCGATACAATCGAAACGGAGAGCGGGCCCGGCGGCTTCTACGCCGTGGACGTCCCCGGCGGCACCTACACAGTGTCCGCGCTGATTCCCACCGGCATGCAGGCATCGCCGCCCAACGTCGGCGACGATTCGTTCGACAGCGACGGCGTGCCCAACGGCAGCGGCTACAGCGTGGCGTCGAACGTCAGCGCGAACGGCCTCGCGACCGATTTCGGCTTCTTCGCGGTGCCCGTGCAGCAACCGGGGACCGCGACGCCCGGCTACTGGAAAAATCATCCGAACGCGTGGCCCGTCTCGAGCATCACCGTCGGCGGCGTCGTCTACACGCGCGATCAGGCGATCATGTGGCTGGGTAAAGTCGGCAAGGACAAAACGACGACGATGTTCGCGTCGCTCGTGTCGGCGATGCTCAGCGTGATCGAGGGGAACGACGGGAGCTGCGTCGCCGGCACGATCACCGCGGCGAACGCCTGGATGGCGACCTACGGTCCGGTCGGCAGCAACGTGGCCGGCGGAAGCGCGGCGTGGGCGGCCGGTCAGCCGCTGCAAACCACGCTCGACAACTACGACAACGGGCTGCTCTGCGCGCCCCATCGCCAGTAGCGACGAGGAGACCGGGTCGGGCAACCCGGCCTACTTCGTTTTCGGCAGCGTGGCGCTCGGCTGATTCGCGGTCGCCGCGTCGTGGAACGGATCGAGGTTCCAGTCGAGGAACGTCCAGACGCGGTTCCACGAGTCGCGCTGCTCGCGCGTGTTCTC